>LNFM01001082.1_pt1 | contig 129835 bp, 104 predicted proteins | sample 596031 | NCBI WGS metagenome assembly LNFM01 (sample SAMN04254537, study PRJNA301005) | activated carbon metagenome | isolation source: dual media filters at the Ann Arbor, Michigan drinking water treatment plant | place: USA: Ann Arbor | reverse complement strand
CACCAGTGGCGCGCTCCCAGCCATGAGCTTCCCTCTCGCAGCGCCACCATTTTCTCAGCATCGTGGTGCGCGCCGGCGTGCTGGGGGTCTCCCCGGCGTCGTTGTTGCGGAGTGGACACATCTTCTTATGCCCCTCTCCCCCGCCAGGGGCAGCGCACTCGCATGTGGCAAAAGCACCGTCATCCCGAGCGGAGCCGCCCGATCAGGCGCTGCTTGCAGCGCCATTGGCGGAGCAGTCGAGGGACCTTTCTTGCTGATGCCGCAAGAAGAAAGGTCCCTCCACTGCGCCTCGCTGCGCTCGGCTACGGTCGGGATGACGGTACTATCTGCCATATGCGAGTGCGCTGCCCTGGCGGGGGAGAGCAAGGCGCTCATGAGCGATGTGCTCCCGGCCAGGGTGGCGCCAATGGGGTCGATGCGGCGCGCGGCTTCGCCGCCCGCCAGACCCCAGACACAACAAAGCCGCCCGTAGGCGGCAGCCTCGAGCCAAGTCAGGAACGATCCCGTTGGCGGTGACTGCAAAGGTCGCCGGTGTCGCTTTGGGTAGATTCACGGGATCACCTCCTTTCAATGTTGATGGGGACACCAGCCTCGCACAGCGCGGACGAGCGGTAAACACCCGGTGATCTGCCAGAGTGTCGCTGCGGTCCGTCGACGGCGGTGCCGCGCCGCCGTCACGCCGACGCGCCCGGCACTTCGCCTCGGGCGACGGCGAAGCGCAAGCGGCAGCGGAAACCCTGCGGCGCATAGTCGGTCTCGAGCTCGGCGCCGAGCTGACGGGCGCTGCCGGCGAGCAGGCGCGAGCCGAAGCCCCGCTTCGTCGGCGGCACGACGGGCGGCCCGTTCTCCTCCCGCCACTGCAGGTCGACCATGGTGCCCGCGCCGGATGGGCCGACCGTCCAGGCGATCGACAGCCTGCCGCCGGCGACTGACAGCGCGCCGTACTTGGCGGCATTGGTGGCGAGCTCGTGCAGCATGAGGCAGAGCGTGATGGTGGCGTTGGCGGGAATCAGCACCGGCTCGCCCGCGATGTCGATCGCCAGGCCCTCGTCGACGAATGCCGCCAGGGCGGTCGACACGATGTCTTTCAGCGAGGCACCGCGCCACGAGTCGCTGGTCAGCAGGGTGTGTGCGCGCGAAAGCGAGTCGAGCCGGTCGGCGAACGCCTCGGCGAACTCTCGCGGATCGGCCTTGGTCCGTAAGGTCTGGTGCGCCAGCGCCTGCACGATCGCCAGGGTGTTCTTCACCCGGTGGTTCAGCTCGTCGAACAGCAGGGACTGGCGCTGCTCGGCCTCCTTGATGTCGGTGATGTCGAGAACGACGCCGACGATGCGCAGCGCCCTGCCCGCTTCGTCGCGGATGACCTGCCCGCGATCCATCACCCAGCGTACCTGGCCGTCGCGCCGGCGGATGCGGTACTCGAGCTGATAGCGCTCGTCGGTGCCGTCGAGGATCTGCCGCTTGCGCCGCCGGGTGGCTTCGCGATCGTCGGCATGGACGAAATCGAGGCCCGAGTCGAAGCTCGCCGACGCCTCGGCCGGATCGGCGCCCAGGATCCTCAGGAATTGCGGCGAGCGCAGCGCGCGGTCGTTCGCGACGTCGTACTCGTGGGCGCCGAACTGCGCGGCCTCCGCCGCGGTGCGCAGCTGCTCCTCGCTGCGGCGCACGGCGGCCGAGCCCTGCTCGATGTCGCTCCGGGCGCGCCGCAGCGCATCGCCCACCGCATTGACCTCGCGAATCGCCGAAGGGTGGAGAGTAAACGGCTGGCCGCGTCCCAGCGCGCGCGCCGCCGCGGTCGCCTCGGCGAGCGGACGGGTGAGCGCGCGACCGAACAGGAAGGCCATGCCGATCGCCAGGCCGACGACCAGCAGGATGGTGGTGCCCCAGATCATCAGGGAATGCTGCACCTGCCGGTCGACCAGGATCGCCGGAAAGGCGACGGCGATCGTCCAGCCCGCGCGGTTGCCGCGACCGACGGCCATCAGGACCTCGTCCCCGTCGGCATCGGAGGTTCGCGTCACCGTGCCCTGCGGCAGCCGGACCAGGCGCTGCGGCGCGGCCGTGCCCACCAGCCTCGCCTGGTCGCGCGTCCCCGCCATGATGATGCCCCTGCCGTCCCATACGACGGCCGACCATTCCGGCGGCAGGCTCTCGCCGTGCAGCAAGGTGCGCAGATCGTCGGGCACCAGGCCGAGGCTCATGACGAACCGCACCTTCTCGCCGCGCATCACAGGGATGGAAATGCCGTACACCGGTTGCTGCATGACCAGGCTGGTGAACAGATCCGACACGTACGGCCGGGGCTCCCGGCGCATCGCCTCGTGCGTCGCGGGATTGCCCGCAATCCTCGGCGCCGCGCCGTAGGGCACATAGGTGTTGACCAGCTGGCGGCCCTCGGGGTCGATCAGCACCAGATACGCCCGCCCACGCAGCGCTTCCTTCGCCTGGGCGTGGAAGGCCGGCCAATCCTCGGCGGCCAGCAGCGGCGAGGTGGACAGCGTCTCCAGGACGGCGATGCGCCGGTCGATGTCGCGGTCGATGTCGGCGCTCAAGGCCTCCAGGACCTGGCCGATGCGCCGCTCGATCTGCCCGGTCTCCAATGTCGTGGAGCGGTAAAGCAGGATGCCGACCAGCAGCAGCAGGGGCACCGCCACGATCAGGGCAAGAAGAACCAGATGGGCCGCCGCCGTGTGCCCCCTGCTCGCCCCGGGGATGTCCGGATCGGGCTGTGCCGTCATGCCGGAAGGATGGCGGCGAGCGCCGCCGCGATGTCGGCCTTCTTGTAGGGCTTGGTCACGACCACGCGCTCCTGGTGCCGCGCGGCGAGCGACCCGCGGCCGTAGCCGGTGGTGAAGAAGAACGGGACGCCGCGGCTCGCCAGCAGGTCGGCCACAGGATCGATCCGCTTGCCCGCGACGTTGACGTCGAGGATCGCGATGTCGATGGCGAGCGCGCCGGCCTGGACGAGGGCGTCATCGAGCTGGATGGCGAGCATGTCCTGCAGGGTGTCGAGGATCAGAACCTCGTCCTCGACGATGAACACGCGTACGCCGGCCAAGCTCAAGGTCAGGGCTCCATCCGCAATGCGCCCCGATCCTACCGGGCATGCCGGTCCCGCGCCATCGATGTGCCGCCGCCGGGATTCCCGCCCCGCCGGTAGACAAAGGGGTCTTGGAGTGTCCCTGGCCGGGGCTGTTCACCCCTCTTGAAGCGACCCACGGCTCCGGAATACTTTCCGGCAGTAAATGGACGAGAGTACGAATGGCGCGCAAAGCTAAGGCGACCTTCGATACGGAGGCATTTCTCGCCACCGTCAATCACGGAAGGAAAATTTCCATCCTTGCCAGGGACGACATCGTCTTCCAGCAAGGAAGCCCCGCCGACGCCGTCTATTACGTTCGCCGGGGCGCGATCAAGGTCGTGGTCACCTCGACGCAGGGCCGCGAAGCGGTGATCGCAATCCTGAAGCCGGGCGAGTTCTTCGGCGAAGGCTGCCTGATCGGCCAGCCGCGGCGTCTGGCGACCGCCAAGGCCGTCGCCAAGAGCGAGGTCATGCGGCTCGCGAAAGCCGAGATGGTTCGCGTTCTGCACACCGAGCCTGCCTTCGGGGAATACTTCATGGCGCACCTGCTGACCCGCAACAGCCGCGTCGAGGAGGATCTCGTCGACCAGCTGTTCAACTCCAGCGAAAAGCGCCTGGCCCGGACGCTTCTCCTGCTGTCCAACCTGGGCAAGGAAGGCGCACCGCAACAGATCATCCCGAAGATCAGCCAGGAGACGCTGGCCGAGATCATCGGCACCACCCGCCCGCGCGTGAACGCCTTCATGAACAAGTTCCGCAAGATGGGCTTCATCGAGTACAACGGCGACCTGAAGGTCCACAGCTCGCTGCTGAGCGTCGTCCTGCACGACTAGAGCGATGTCAACTTGCGTTGAAGGACTTTCGACGCTGGTTTCATCGGCTCGGATCCTTCTGTCGTCCTGAGCGCAGCGAAGGACCTCATCGCCGCTCGCCATCGCAGTGCCTTGAAAGTTCTGGCGATGAGATCCTTCGCTTGCGGCGCCTGCTCCGCAAGCGCCTTGCGCAGGATGACAGAGGAGACGCCCGCGGTCCGGAAGACCATGAATCCGGCGTTACTCGGCGGCGGCCACGATCGGCCGCGGCAAGCTCTTCGGCGTTCCGGCCGCGATCCGGGCGCGGGCAAGGTCCTCGCCGCGCTTCTTGACGACGGCCGCGCCACCGCCGGCGGTGCTGGCGAACAGCGCGAGCTGATCCATCTCGACATCGATCACCGGCGACAATGCGAGGTCCGTGTATGCGTGGCGCTGGGGGTCGTTCCTGACCTTGCGGCCGATGCGCCAGCCTTGCCAGGCCAGCCGGGCATAGATCGCGAGCTTGCGGCACGTCTCGACGGCCAGCCTGCCGTGGAAGACGCCGCTCGGCTCGAGCTTCAGGCCGGAGCGGCGATCGCGGCGGTACTTGAGGCGCAGGATGCCGCCTTCCAGCGGATGGATGCCCTCGGCCTCGAACATGATCTTGAACATGGTCATGAAGCGGACGGGCTCGACCGGGTTGCGGCCGGGGATAGAGCCGTGACGGCGCGCCACCGTCTCGATGTGCTCAGGCGTGTAATAGGCCCGCCAGGCATCGCGATAGGTCTGCTCGAGCTCGGCATCGCTCATCCTGGGGTGATGGACGACGCGGTGATGCACGTCGTACTTGTTGAGGTCGGGGTCCATCCAGACGCCCTGCTTCCACAGGGTCTGGTGATCCTCGGAGCCGGGCAGCGGGGTGAGAATGAACAGCTCGAGGATGTCGAGCGGCAGCTCCTGCTTGATGATCTCCATGTCGCGCAGGATCGATTGGCGCGTATCGCCCGGGAAGCCGAGAATGTAGCCGGCCCAGGTCGAGGCCCCGCTGGCGTGCCAGGCCTGCAGCATCCTGCGGTAGTCGGTGATCTTGTTCTGGCGCTTCTTGGCGGCCAGCAGATTGTCCGGGTTGACGTTCTCCAGCCCGATGAAGACGCGATAGACGCCGGCCCAGCGGGCCTTGTGTATGAAGTTGGCGATGCGATGGCACTGGGTGTCGACCTGGATGATCAGGGCCACCGCGATGCCCTCGTTCTCCTTGAGCTCGATCAGCCGGTCGAAGAAAGCCTCCCAGTGCTTGTTGCGGGCCATGTTGTCGTCGCTGATGAAGAACGCGGTGATGCCCTGCCGGTAGTTCTCGCGGATGATGGCCTCGAGGTCGTCGGCGCTGCGAAACCGGCTCTTGCGGCCCTGCACGTTGATGATGGTGCAGAACGAGCACTGGAACGGGCAGCCGCGTCCGAGGTCGAAGCTCGACATGCCGCCTTCGTTGCGTGCCAGGGCGGCCGGCGGCAGGCTGGGCGTGGGCGTTCCCTCCAGGCCCGGCAGGTCATCCATGTAGTTGTAGAGCGGCTTCAAGGTGCCGTTCCACGCGTCCTGCAGCACGGCGTCGAGCCGGCCTTCCTCGGCCTCGCCGGCGAACATCGAGATGCCCATGTCCATCGCGTCCTGGATCTCGGGCGGCACCACCGGCAGCATCGACAGGCAGCCGGAGACATGGAAGCCGCCCAGCGCCACGGGAAAGCCGGCCTCGATGAACGGACGCGCGAGATCGACGGCGCGGGGAAACTGGTTGGTCTGCACGCCGACCAGGCAGATCAGGGCCTTGGCCCTGCGGCGCTCGAGATCGGCGATGATGCGTCCGGGACGAATGCGCGTGTTGGTCTCGTCGAACGGCCACGTGACGATGTCGACGCCCGGGCCGAGCACCTGGCGGCGGCGGCAATCGTCGGCCAGCCCATAGAGCGCGGCCAGGGAATTGGACGGAATGTGCGAACGCAGCCAGGTGATCGGATAGCCGTCGTCGTCGTAGTGCGTCGGCTTGATCAGGATCAGCTCGAAAGTCGATCTTTCGGGCGCGGCGTTCATTCATCTCTCTCCTTCTTGCAATCGGCGAGATCGGCGCTTGTGATTGGGGGACATCGACCGCCGCGGCGGTGCAATGGATCCAGATCTGTCGGTGGCACGATCAGCGGACCCTCATGGCCGGGAGCGCGCCACTCCGTGGCGCTCATGCTCTGACGAGACCAGAAGGCCATGAACGCCACGGAGTGGCGCGCTCCCGGCCATGAGATGCATGGGTCGCCTGCTCGCGCGCCCTGCAGACTAGGCCAGGGCCCGGTTGGCGTCTGTCCCCTATTGAACAGTGCGCGAGCGCGGGCAGACCCGGGCCGCTCTGGATAACGAAGTGGTGAGCGTGTCGCCTTCCGGTCCGCCGGTCGACGGCACCGGCAAAGGCCGGCATAGTCGGGCCATCACAAGACAGGGAGGAGCCGCCATGCCCCAGGCAGCGAAAGCTTCGGACGCGATCGCCACCAGCAGCGCCCACGGCGTGCAGCATGTCGACATCGCCGTGGTCGGCGCAGGCTTCGCCGGCCTCTACCTGCTGCATCGGCTCCGCCAGGCGGGCTTCACGGCGCAAGGGCTGGAGGCGGGCGACGATGTCGGCGGCACCTGGTACTGGAACCGCTATCCCGGCGCGCGCTGCGACATCCAGACGACCGACTACAGCTTCACCTTCGATCCGGCGCTCGAGGCGGCGTGGCAGTGGTCGGAGAAGTACGCCACCCAGCCCGAGATCCTGCGCTATCTCGGCTTCGTCGCCGACCGCTACGACCTCAGGCGCGACATCCGCTTCGGCACGCGGGTGACGTCGGCGCGCTGGAACGAGGCGACCGGGCGCTGGCTGCTCACCACCAGCGCCGGGCCATCGGTGTCGTGCCGCTGCTACGTCATGGCGAGCGGCTGCCTCTCCGAGCCCAAGCCGCCGGATATCGACGGCGTCGCGTCGTTCGAGGGCGAGGTCTACGTCACCGGGCGTTGGCCGCACGAGGGCGTCGACTTCACCGGCAAGCGCGTGGCGGTGATCGGCACCGGATCGTCGGGCATCCAGGCGATTCCACTGATCGCCGAGCAGGCGGCGCATCTCACGGTGTTCCAGCGCACGCCCAACTTCGCCTTCCCGGCGCACAACGGCCCGCGGCCCGAGCATCGCGTGGCGCCGCTGGTGGCCGATCTCGCGGCCTACCGGCAGCAGGCGCGGCTGTCGCTCTCCGGCGTGCCGCTGCCGCGCGCCACCGAGTTCAGCTGGCAGTTGAGCGAGGACGAGCGGCGGCGGCGCTTCGAGGAGGCGCTGGCGGCGGGCGATCTCGTGGTCATGCTGTCCCAACTGTGGGCCGACCAGGGCGGCGATCTCGCGGGCAACGCGCTCGCCGCCGACCATCTGCGCGGCTACATCCGCTCAGTGGTGAAGGACCCGGCGACGGCGGAGGCGCTGACGCCGCGCGACCATCCGTTCGGCTCCAAGCGGCCGTGCCTCGAGACCAACTACTACGCCACCTTCAACAAGCCCAGCGTCGGCCTGGTCAACCTGCGGCAGGAGCCGATCGAGGCGATCACCGCGCACGGCATCCGCACGGCGCGGCGCACGATCGACGCAGACGCCATCGTGTTCGCCACCGGCTTCGACGCCATGACCGGCGCAATCCTGGCGGTGCATCCGATCACCGGCCGCGGCGGCCAGTCGATCGACGCGCTGTGGGCGGACGGGCCGCAGACGTATCTCGGCCTCACCGTGGCGGGCTTCCCCAACCTGTTCCTGATCACCGGGCCGGGCAGCCCGTCGGTGCTGTCGAACATGTCGGTATCGATCGAGCAGCATGTCGATTGGGTGGTCGACCGGCTGATCGGCATGCGCGAGGGTGGATTCACCACGATCGAGGCGACGGCGACGGCGCAGGCCGGCTGGCGGCGCCATCTCGCCGACTGCACGGCGCTGTCGCTGCATCGCCTGGCCAACACCTGGTACACGGGCGCCAATGTGCCCGGCAAGGCGCAGGGCGTGATGCCCTATACCGGCGGCGTCGGTCCCTACCGCACGATCTGCGACGACGTGGTGGCGCGCGGCATGTTGGGCTTCCGGCTTGGTGGGCCGGGCGGCAAGGCGCAGTGCAACGACGGCGAGATCGTGCGTCTGCAGCCCGACGTGCGCCTCGTGCTGGGCATGCTGGCCGACCTGAATCTGCCCCCGATCGAATCGATGGGCGCCGCCGGCGCGCGCGCCTTCGTCGCCCAGTTCAACGCGACGCGTCCCGCCGGCCGGCCGGTCGGCGAGATCCTGGACGGCACGTTCCCGGGCGCCGACGGCGCCGCGCGGGCGTGGCGGCTCTACCGGCCGGCGACGCCGGGGCCGCATCCGATCGTCGTCTACTACCATGGCGGCGGCTGGGTGCTGGGCGACGCGACATCGGACGATCCGTTCTGCCGCGATCTCTGCCGGCGGAGCGGCATGATCGTGGTGAGCGTCGATTACCGCCACGCGCCCGAGCATCGCTTCCCCGCGGCGCCAGAGGATGGCTACGCCGCACTCCGCTGGGTGGCCGCGCACGCATCGGAGCTGGGCGGCCGGCCGGGACCTCTGCTGGTCGCTGGCTGGAGCGCCGGCGGCAACATCGCTGCCGTGACCTGCCAGCTGGCGCGCGACCGCGGCGGGCCGCAGGTCGCGGGGCAGCTGCTGGTCTGTCCCGTCACCGACGGCACGACCTTCGACCGGCCCTCGTTCACCGAGAACGCAACCGGCTATTTCCTGACGCGCGGGCTGATGCACTGGTTCTGGGATCTCTATTGCTCGCCCGCCGAGCGCGTCGATCCGCGCGTCTCGCCGCTCAAGGGCACGCTCGCGAGCCTGCCGCCGGCGTTCGTCGTCACCGCCGAGTTCGACCCGCTGCGCGACGAGGGCATCGCCTACGCCGATGCGATGGCGGCAGCGGGCGTGGCGGTCGAGCAGTTGCAGGCGCCCGGCCACTTCCACTCCTCCTTCACCATGGTCGAAGTGATCGCGACCGCCGTCAGCGGCCGCGAGCGCATGGCCGAGGCGCTGCGGCGGTTCGCCGGCGTGGCCGAGGAGAAGGTGCTGCCGAGGGCGGCGGAGTAGCGGGCGGCGCTTGGCGGTCGCGGGCGCCACTCAGCAGTTCGGTCGTGTCGGCGTAGGTGAAGGGAAAGGCGTCGGGTCGGCGGCCTGCGAACGGCGCGCAGACGGCGGCAGGCCTCGATCGGTCCGTCCCATCGGCGCGTCGCGGCGCCGGCTCAGATGTGGTCCGCTACCAGCTGGTCGGCGAGCTTGAGGCCGAGCAACACCGAGTGCGGGTCGGCGGTGACGCCCTGCAGCAGGGCGACCGCGGCGGGCCGGTCGGTCGCGTCCTGCCAGAAGGTCTGCTGCAGGTCCTGCTGGCGGACGAGCTCCAGTCCCACCGCGATCTTGCCGATCAGGGTCTGCAGGTCGGCGCCGGCGGACGACGTCCCGCCGATGATGTCGAGCAGCACGGCGCCAACGTCCCCGCCGGCAGCGATCGCCTGTCGGGTCTGCTGGCTCCAGTAGACGAGCCCGCCGGAATCCGGCGCGCGACCGAACAGGTTGTCGTAGACGCTGCCGATGAAGGCGCCGATCTCGGCGTCGCTGGCGCCGGCCGGATCGGCCAGGAGGGGATACAGCGCCGTGGCCTCGGCGCTGATCGCGAACGAGCTCGCGATGCTCGCCAGCACGGCCGGCGCGCCGTGCACCGGCTGCCCCGCCTCGAGCTCGGCCAGCCAGTAGGCGAAGCCCGTCGCATCGGCGGCGCGATCGAGGAACGCCACGTAGGTCGCCGCGATCTGCTGCTCCGGGGTCAGCGCCAGCAGGTCGACCGTGCCGCCGAGCGTCGGCACGACGTAGATCAGCGCCTGCCCGTCGGCGCGGCTTCCGGCGTTGGTGGCGTGGTAGGCGAAGCTGTCGATTCCCGAGAAGCCGGGGTCCGGCGTGTAGCTGAAGCTGCCGTCGGCGGCGAGCTGCACGGTGCCGTGCGCCGGACCACGCAGCAGCGACGCCGCGGCAAAGCCCTGGTCGTTCACCAGCACGCTCGCGCTTGCATCGGCCGTCAGTGCCCGGCCCTGCCCAACGACGTAGGCGTCGTCCCACGCGGTTCCGGTCTCGCCCGTGGCGAACACGAAGTCGGCGGCGTCGAGCGTTCCGCTGAAGCCCTGCAAGCCCACGAGGGCAATGTCGCGGCCGCTCGAGTCTTCCACGAAGAAGAAATTGTCCCCGACGACGTCGATCTGGGCGAACGAGGTCGCCCCGAGGCCGCTGACGTCGATCAGGTCGTGCTCGGCCTGGGAAAAATCGGCGAGACCGTAAAGCCCCCAGACGTCGACGCCCAGCAGCTGGAACACGTCGGCGCCGGTGCCACCCTGCATGCGGTACACGCCCTTGTGGCCGAGCGCATTGTAGGCGCCGAGCGTGTCGCCGGCCGGCGACCCGATCAGCTCGACGACATTCTGCGCGCCAGTCATGCCGACGACGTCGCCCTGGGCGTCGCCGCCCGCCGACTCCGCATGATACTTGTAGACCTGCACGCTGACGCCGTCGGCCGAGCCGGCGTAGCTCAGGGTAACCCCGCCGGCCTCGACGTCGAGGTAGTCCGCGCCGGGGCCGCCCTCGAGCACCGAGCCGGAGGCGGCGCGCAGCCAGTCGTTGAGCGGCCCGCCGATGACATTCTCGATGCCGGCCAGGGTGTAGCTGTTGGCAACCGAGCCCGGATCGAACGGCGCGTTGCCGACCGGCGCGGTGGTGCTGGTGGGCGCCTTCTCCGCCGCGTATTGCAGCACCAGGTCGACTTCCAGCTGCATCGGGCTGGCGTAGCTCGGGTTGTACAGCACGGCGAAAGTGTCGGTGCCGCTTCCGCCATCGAAGCTTCCCGCCGAGCCACCGGCGTAGAGGATGTCGTTGCCGGCGCCGCCGGAGATGCTTTCCGGGTCGGCCTTCGTGGCGGAATCCAGGGTGCTGACGAAGCTGTAGAGGATGTCGTCGCCGTCGTCGCCGAACAGCGTATCCGCCGTCGCCGTGCCGTAGATCAGGTCGGCGCCGCCGAAGCCGTGGATGAAGGCGCTCGTGGTCGAGAGATCCTCGATCGTCTCGGGCGCGCTCATCTTCGTGTTGGTGGTCAGCGCATCGCTGAAGTTGGTGCCGGCCAGCAGGGGCGAGCCCTGCACGACGACCATGCCGCCGACCGCGCCGTAGAGCTGGATCAGCGTGTCGAAGGGCACCGACGCATCGACCGGCTGGAAGCCGCCGTTGGGCAGCGTCTCGCTGATCTCGGATGACACCAGGTTGGTGAAGCCGACCTTGCCGTCGCTGCCGGCCTTCAGCCCGGAGGCGAAGCCCACGATGTTGTCGAGGATCTGCTTGGTGTCGTCGCCGGTCCCCGAAAGCCCCATGTCGGTCATGAAGCCATCGTCGAGCATGACGAAGGCATAGGTCGTGTCGGCCTGCGAGAACTGGAGGACCCACTTGCGGCCGTCGGTGTTCACGCCCGGGACGACCTCGGCGCGCACGACCTGGGCGGTCAGCGAATGGTCGGGATCCTTCTCCATCGGCAGCATCAGGATGTCCTCGCGCGGATCGAAATCCGTCACGACCATCACGTCCTGGGGCTCCGCAGGCTTGGGCGACTTCAGGAGATCCTCGATGAACTCGATGAACAGCTCGACGAAGTCGCCTTCGGGGCTCGCCAGCGCGCCGGCCAGGAAGCCGCCCAGCACCGTCTTGGCCGCATCGCCGACGGCGTTCACCAGGGCGGCGCGAACCGCCCGGTCGGCCATGTTCGCGAACAGCTAGTCGGCGAAGCCGCCCCAGAACGAGCTGCCGTCGTCCGAGGCATCGTGGCGATAGCTCAGCAGGAACGAGTCGGCGCCGGAGCCGCCGGCCAGGATGTCGAGGTTGCCGAGGCCGCGGCGACCGCCGTACAGGAAATCGGCTCCCGCGCCGCCATCCAGCGTATCGGCGCCATTGCCGCCGAACAGCTCGTCGTTGCCGCCGTTGCCGTGGAGCGTGTCCTTGCCGCCCATGCCGGAGAGCTTGTCGTCGCCGTCGTTGCTCGAATCGTACGGCGCGAAGGTGACGGAGGCGATGAGCGGCTGGCCCGTGAAGCTGTCCGCCGTGTCGCCGTAGAAGGTGTCGTCGAACGAGCCGCCCTGGAAGGTGTCGTTGCCCGAGCCTCCGTAGGCTTCCGTCTGGACGACGAACTCCGTGTCGACGAGCGAGGCAGGGTTGATCTTGTCGTCCCCGGCGCCGCCGAAGAACCGGACCGGAGCGGACGACGGCGCCACGCCGCCTGCGATCAGCGTATCGTCGCCGGCGCCGCTCTCGAGCGTTCCCGCCGGGCCGAAGAAGCCTGGCGAGCTGGAATCGATGACGATGGTATCGCTCTTGTCCCAGGTCTGGGATGCCATGCTGAAGACGAAGTAGGCGGCGCCCAGCAGTATCTGGACGTCGTAGCTATTGTCCTGCGTGGCGTCGTAGACCCGATATTCCAGGTCATTGCCGGGGTTGACGTGAGGCTCCCGGGTGAAATCGAAACCATTGACCTGTATCGGCATCGACCTTCTCTCCATCACCCCGGCTGGCGGGCGTGCAATCGTGTCACTCGTCCCTGCAATGGCGGCTCTCGACGATCCGCAAGCGAGGATGATGACCGTACCTTACGATGTGCGAGGCGATGCACTCACTCGGAAAGTCCAGCCAGGCGAAGAGCTGCCTGATACTTCAGGATGCCGGCGGGAGGGAGATGAATGGGCGCGTAGGTTGAAATCCGGGCGTCCGGCTGGGTCTTCCGGAAGATGGCCAGGGCCTCCCGCGACGCGTCGAGGCGGTCGGCCAGGGCGTTCGCCACCACCCGTTCGATCAGGGCATGCGGGAAATTGGGTCGCAGGCGCAGGGCTGCAGCAGCATAGGGCAAGGCTTCCTCGTGGCGGCCGGACATATTGTGCGCCCGGGCCATCAACGTGAGCGCGTACCATTTGCCGGGCGCGAGCGGGCTCAGGCGCAAGACACGTTCGAGGTCGGCGATTGCCTTCCCGGGCTCGTTCCTCACGATCTCGGCATTGGCGTGGAAGGTCCACGCCGCAGCCGAGCTCGGGTCGACCGCGACCGCCTCGTCGAGCAGACCGGCTCCCTCCTCGAGATGACGCAGAATGATTATCGAGGCCTGGCCGCAGATGGCGAGGACTTGCCCGTCCCGCCGGTCGAGATCGAGGGCGCGCCGGATCGCACGCTCGGCCTCCTGCACTTCGGCAGCGCGATCGACGATCCATCCGAAGGACCATCGTTGAACGAGGACATTCGCGATCACCATGTGCCCGAGCGCGAAGTCGGGATCGAGCAGCACCGCCTGATGTGCATAGGCCAGGGCCTCTTCGTTGGTCTCCCGCGAGAACCGGTAGAGTGCCGCGAGGCTGCGGAAGTAGCAGTCGTAGGCCCGAAGATTGGTGGTCTTGCGCTTGACCCGTTCCATTTCCGCCGAATCGAGCGAGGGAGCGATGCCACCCATGACGCGGCTGGTGAACTGGTCCTGCAGGGTGAAGATGTCCTCCAGATCGCCCTCGAAGCGGTCGGCCCACAGGTGCGCGCCGCTTGCCGCCTCGATGAGCTGCCCGGTGATGCGGATTCGGTTGCCGGCCTTGCGCACGCTGCCCTCGAGCACATAGCGCACGCCCAGCTCGCGGCCGACCTGCCGGATGTCCGGGGACTTTCCCTTGTAGGCAAAGCTCGAGTTCCGGGCGATGACGAACAGGCCCTTGTTGCGCGACAGGGCCGTGATGATGTCCTCGACCATTCCGTCGGCGAAGTATTCCTGCTCGGGATCGCCGCTCATGTTCTGGAACGGCAGGACTGCGATGGACGGCTTGTCGGGGAGCGCCAGCAGCGCGCCGACGGGCGGAGGCGCCGCTGCGGCCGGCAGCGCGACGGGCGCCGGCGCCGCGAGCTTCCAGGCCGCCGGGTCCCACGTCACCTCGAACGCCTGTACTTGCCGCTCGATGTTCTTGAGAGCAAGTCGCCCGAGATCGTCGAAACCGGCCATCAGCCGGCCCGCGACGGCATTGTGCACGTCGCCGGACACGACGATTCCACCGGCGGGCGCCCCGGCTTCGAGCCGGGCGGCGACGTTCACGCCGTCACCGTAGAGGTCATCCCCATCGACGATCAGGTCGCCTAGGTGCAGGCCGATGCGGAACACGATCGCCGTGTCCTCGGGCTGGTCCCGGTTGGCTTCCGCCATGGCCTGCTGGAACTCGATGGCCGCCCCGAGAGCGTCGACGGCGCTCGCGAACTCGACCAAGGCGCCGTCGCCCGTCAGCTTGACCAGCCGACCGCCATGGCGGACCAGCGCCGGCTCCAGCCGCTGCTCGCGATGACTGCGAAGGCGCGCGAGCGTGCCACTCTCGTCCCGGCCCATCAGGCGGGAGTAACCGACCACATCGGCCGCGAGGATCGCCGCCAGTCTGCGCTGCTCACGGGCCAGTGGATTTTCCCTGCCTTCCGGTTGCCGATCGTAGGAGGCCTCGACCGGCGAAGCAATCCGGCAGGCGAGCACAGATGCGTCGACCCCGATGGCGCGACAGCTGGCATCTCGTGACCCTGATGGCAGGCCATGCCGATGCGCTACGTGCCTCGCGCCACGCGCCTTGCCGTCAGCTCGGGAGCCGCGAGGGAGCGCCCGTCGAACAGCAGCTCGCGATAGCCGCCCGCCGCGACATCGCCGGTGCGTTGGCGATACTCGACGGCGCCGCCGTAGTAACCCAGCACGCGGCGGACCTGGCGGCCCTCGACGTTGCGGTTGACGCCGGTCTGCCAGGAGTTGACCTCGCTGAACAGCAGGCCTTCGACGGCCTGCTCGACCTCGCTCACCCAGCGGTCGACCTCCTCGCGCCGCGTCTCGACGCGGCGAAGGCCGTTCTTCTGCATGTGGGCGACGAGGCCGGTCAGCCAGTCGACGATCTCCTCGATGTTGCGGGGGATGTTGCCGCGCGCGGTGTGCGGGCCCAGCACCATCAGGAGATTGGGGAAGCCGTCGACCAGCATGCCGAGGAAGGTTCGCGGCATGCCCATCCAGTCGTCCCTGAGGCGCCGCCCGCCGGGCCCCCTGATGTCGATACGGTCGTACGGGCCGGTGACGCCGTCGAAGCCGGTGGCGTAGATCAGCACGTCGAAGGCGAAATCCTCGGCGCTGGTGCGCACGCCCTCGGGCGTGATGCGCTCGATCGGCGTCTCGTTGATGTCGACCAGCCGCACGTTGGCGCGGTTGTAGACCTCGTAGTAGCCCGACTCGAGCGGCAGGCGGCGCGTGCCGAAGCCGTGGTCCCTGGGGATCAGCTTGTCGGCCACCGCCGGGTCCTTGACGCGCTCGCGGATCTTCCGGGCGACGAACTCGCTCGCCAGCGCATTGGCCTTCCTGTCGACCAGCACGTCGGCGAAGTTGCCGACCCAGATGCCGAAGCCCGGCTCGGCATAGAGCTTCTCCCAGAATGCCTCGCGTTCCTCGGACGAAACCTCGAGCGCCTTGCGCGGGTCGGTCTGGTGGATGAAGCAGGTGCTGGTCTGGCGGCAGCGCTCGAAGATCTCGGGGTACGACGCCTTGATCCTCGCCTGCTCATCGGCGGTGATGCGCCGGTTGTGCAGCGGCGCGGCCCAGTTGGGCGTGCGCTGGAACACGGTGAGCGAGCCGACCTCGGCGGCGATGGTCTGGATCACCTGGATGGCGGTGGCACCTGTGCCGATGATACCGACGCGCTTGCCGGCAAGCGACACGCCCTCGCGCGGCCAGCGGGCGGTGTGGAAGGCCTGGCCCGCGAAATCGTCGCGCCCCGGGATGACGGGCAAGGTGTAGGCCGAGAGCGGGCCGAGCGCGGTGATCAGCAGGCGGGCGCTCGCCCGCTCGCCGTTCTCCAGCGTGATCGTCCAGCGGTCCGCCGCGTCGTCGAAGTGCGCAGCGACGACACGACTGTTGAACCGGATGTCGCGGCGCAGGTCGAACTTGTCGGCGACGAAACTCAGGTAGCGCAAGGTGTCGGGCTGGGCGGCGAAATGCTCCGGCCATTCCCATTCCTGCAGCAGCTCCTCGGAGAAGGAGTAGCCGTAGGACCAGCTTTCCGAATCGAAGCGCGCGCCAGGATAGCGGTTCCAGTACCACGTGCCGCCGACGTCCGAGCCGGCCTCGAGCACGCGCACGCGCAATCCGAGCGCGCGCAGGCGGTGGAGCTGATAGAGCCCGGCCACGCCCGCGCCGACGACGATGACGTCGAACGGGCCGTTCACGGCGGCAGCTTGCGGGATGGCTTCGGTCGATGGAGTCTCCATGGCCGGGAGGATACGCCGGATCGTGGCAAATCCCAGCGGGTATCGAGCGCGCGATGCGGAACGGGCAGGACGTGCATCATGTCGAGCATCCGTGTCGATCCACGTTCATCTCTGGCCATTTGTCCTCGTCGAAGCACGAGCAGCGTATGCACGGAGCGCAATAGTCGACTCCGAGCTGGGGACTCTCCTCGTGCGATTGAGGCCGAGCGCTTATCGGTATAGATTGAGCCATCGACACATCGGGCCACAGCGAGTGGCTCAGCCGGCAAGGAGCATGGCAAGCTATCAGGTGCATGCGCACCTGAACCTCATCGTGAGGGCCGCCTCGAGGGAGCTTGTCATTTCGATGTAGGACGCGCGGGGCCGCGCGACGTATTTCCGGGAGAGGTGCTGCATGCCGCTGCGTCATCCGATCGTCTTCCTCGTCGACGTCGACAACACGCTGCTCGACAACGACGCGATCCAGCAGGATCTCAAGGATCACATCGAGCAGACGTACGGCGCCGCAGCGCGCGAGCGGTACTGGCGCATCCTCGTGGACCTGTTCGCCGAGCTCGGCTATCGCGACTACATCGGCGCCCTGCAGCGCTATCGGGTGGAGCATCCGATGGAGATCGAGCTGCTCGCGATGTCGCACTTCCTGATCGATTATCCTTTCGCGGATCGGCTGTACGCCGGGTCGCTCGACGTGCTGGCGCACCTGCGGCGTCACGGCCCGACGGTTCTGCTTTCGGACGGCGACGTCGTGTTCCAGCCGCGCAAGGTCGAGCGCGCGGGCCTCGCGTCGGCAGTCGATGGCCAGGTGCTGATCTACATTCACAAGGAGGAAGCGCTGTTCGACGTCGAGCGCCGCTTTCCGGCGCAGCACTACGTGCTGGTCGACGACAAGCTGCGCATCCTGTCGGCCGTGAAGGACATCTGGAAGGATCGCGTGACCACCGTGTTCCCGCGCCAGGGCAGCTACGCCCATGATGCCAAGGTCCTGTCGGCGCTGCCGCCGGCCGATCTCACGATCGAGCGCATCGCCGACCTGCTCGACCACGATCCCATGCGGTTGCATCCAACGAACGCGCCGCCCACCCCCGCAAGCAAGGTGACGCAATGAACCCCACCAGGACGCTGCACGAGCTCGGCCAGAGCCTTTGGCTCGACAACATCACCCGCGAGCTGCTGAACAGCGGCACGCTCCAGCGCTACATCGACGAGCTGTCGGTGACGGGATTGACCTCGAACCCGACGATCTTCGACCAGGCGATCCGCAACAGCCCGATGTACGATCAGGATATCGCCTCGGCGGCCGACAGCCGCTCCGGCGAGATGCTGTTCTTCGATCTGGCACTGGCCGACCTGCGGCGCGCCGCCGACCTGTTCCAGCCGGTACACGAACGGACGGACGGCGTGGATGGCTTCGTATCGCTCGAGGTCTCGCCGCTCCTCGCGCACGACACCGAGAGCACGATCGAGGCGGCGATCGACCTGCACAAGCGCGGCGGCAGGCGCAACCTGTTCATCAAGATCCCGGGCACGCCCGAAGGGCTGCCGGCGATCGAGCAGGCGATCTTCGCCGGCGTGCCGGTGAACGTCACCCTGCTGTTCTCGCGCGAGCAGTACCTGGCGGCGGCCGACGCCTACCTGCGCGGCGTCGAGCGGCGCATCGCCGAAGGGCTGAACCCGGCAGTCGCCTCCGTGGCCTCGCTGTTCATCAGCCGGTGGGACGTGGCGGTGGCCGGCAAGGTGCCCGCCAGGCTCGCCAACCGGCTGGGCGTCGCCGTCGGCCAGCGCACCTTCAAAGCGTATCGAGACCTGCTCGCCTCGCCGCGCTTCCAGCGGGCGGCCAACGCCGGGGCCCGCGCCCAGCGGCTGCTGTGGGCCAGCACCGGCACCAAGGATCCCAAGGCATCCGACATCCTCTACGTCAAGGCGCTGGCCTCGCCCTTGACGGTCAACACCATGCCCGAGGGTACGTTGAAGGCGTTCGGCGACCACGGCGAGGTCGGCGAGCCGATCGCTGCCGATGGCCGTGCCGGCGAGGCCGTGCTGGCGCGCTTCGCCAAGGCCGGCATCGACATCGACGCGCTGGCGAAGCAACTGCAGGACGAGGGCGCGGCGTCGTTCGTGAAGTCGTGGAACGACCTGATGGAGCGCATCGAATCCAAGCGCGGCGCCATGCGCAAGGCGAGCTGACCATGGCGCTGCTTGCCGACGTCCAGCCTCCGCCCCCCAAGTCGCCAAGGAACAAGTCAGCAAGGAACAATCGATGAAGGTCCGTACCCTGCGCAGGCGCCCGGCCTGGCCGGCGCTCACCAAGCACCAGAAGGAGATCGCGAAGCTGACGCTGCGCCAGCTGTTCGATCAGGACCCGCAGCGCGGCGAGCGCCTCGCCGTCGAGGCGGCGGGCGTCTATCTCGACTATTCCAAGAACCGGGTGACCGACGAGACGCTGCGGCTGCTGTTGCAGCTCGCCGAGCAGTCCGGCCTGCGCGAGAGCATCGACGCCATGTTCCGCGGCGACAAGATCAACGTCTCCGAGAAGCGTTCGGTGCTGCACGTCGCCCTGCGCGCGCCGCGCGACGCCACCATCCTGCACGACGGCCACGACGTCGTGCCCGAGGTGCATGCCGTGCTGGACAGGATGGCCGGGTTCGCCGATCGCGTGCGCAGCGGTGCCTGGCAGGGTCATACCGGCAAGCCGATCCGCAACGTGATCAATATCGGCATCGGCGGCTCGGATCTGGGGCCGGTGATGGCCTACGAGGCGCTGCGCCACTACAGCCGGCGCGACATGCGCTTCCGCTTCGTGTCCAACGTCGACGGCACGGATTTCGCCGAGGCGGTGCACGGGCTCGACCCGGCGGAAACGCTGTTCATCGTCTCGTCCAAGACCTTCACGACGCTCGAGACCATGACCAACGCGCACACCGCGCGGGACTGGCTGCTGGCCGGCCTCGGCGGCGAGCAGGCGGCGACGGCCAGGCACTTCGTCGCCGTCTCGACCAACGCGCAGGAGGTCGCGAGGTTCGGCATCGACACGGCCAACATGTTCGGCTTCTGGGACTGGGTCGGCGGGCGCTACTCGATGGACTCGGCAATCGGGCTCTCGACCATGATCGCGGTCGGGCCGGAGAATTTCCGCGCCATGCTGGCCGGCTTCCACGAGATGGACCAGCACTTCCGCACGGCCCCGTTCGCGCGCAACCTGCCCGTGCTGATGGGCCTGCTCGCGGTCTGGTACAACGATTTCTTCGGGGCCCAGACCGTGGCGGTGCTGCCCTACGAGCAGTACCTCAAGCGCTTTCCCGCCTATCTCCAGCAGCTCACCATGGAGAGCAACGGCAAGCACGTGACGCGCGACGGAAGGCTGGTCGACTACGACACCGGGCCGATCTACTGGGGCGAGCCCGGCACCAATGGCCAGCATTCCTTCTACCAGCTGATCCACCAGGGCACGCGACTGATCCCTTGTGACTTCATCGCCTTCGCCCGCGCGCTCAATCCGCTGGGCCGTCACCACGACACGCTGCTGTCCAACGTGTTCGCCCAGACCGAGGCGCTGGCGTTCGGCAAGACCGAGGACCAGGTCAAGGCCGAGGGCACGCCGGACTGGCTGGTGCCGCACCGGCTGTTCGACGGCAACCGGCCGTCGAACACCATCCTGCTCGACCAGCTCACGCCGGCGACGCTGGGCAAGCTGGTGGCGCTCTACGAGCACAGCGTTTTCACCCAGGGCACGATCTGGCAGATCGATTCCTTCGACCAGTGGGGCGTCGAGCTCGGCAAGGCGCTCGCCCAGAAGATCATCCCCGAGCTCGAGGCCCCGTCCGAGCCCGCGCTGTCGCACGACAGCTCGACCAACGCGCTGATCCGGCGCTACCGCAAGCTGAAGGGCGCAAGCTGATGCCGCGCGGTCGGGATCGGGCGGATCGCGGCACGCCATCCGGAATTCGTTGAACCTTTCGAAGGGGCTCGGGCCATGCAACTGGGAATGATCGGCCTCGGCCGGATGGGCGCCAACATGGTGCGCCGCCTCCTGAAAGGCGGCCACGAATGCGTGGTCTTCGACAGGTCGGCCAAGGTCGTCGCCGAGCTCGTCGAGGAGAAGGCCGTCGGCGCCGGCTCCCTGTCGGATTTCGTCGAGACACTCCGCGCCCCGCGCGCCGTCTGGCTCATGGTGCCGGCCGCGGCGGTCGACCAGACGATCGCCGACCTGGTGCCGCTGCTCGAGCGCGGCGACATCGTGATCGACGGCGGCAACTCCTACTATGTCGACGACATCCGGCGGGCGACGTCGCTGGCGCAGAAGGGCTTGCACTACGTCGATGTCGGCACCAGCGGCGGCGTGTGGGGTCTCGAACGCGGCTACTGCATGATGGTCGGCGGGGAGCCCGATGTCGTGAAGCGGCTGGCGCCGCTCTTCATGACCCTGGCGCCGGGCCGCGGCGACATCGCGCGCACGCCGGGCCGCGAGACGGCGGGCGGCACCGCCGAGGAGGGCTGGCTGCACTGCGGTCCCTACGGCGCCGGCCATTTCGTGAAGATGGTGCACAACGGCATCGAGTACGGCGTCATGGCCGCCTACGCCGAGGGCATGGCGGTCCTGAAGGCCGCCAACGTCGGCAAGAGGACGCACGAGGTCGATGCCGAGACGACGCCGCTGCGCGATCCCGAGCACTACCAGTACGACCTAAACCTGCCGGACATCGCCGAGGTCTGGCGGCGCGGCAGCGTGATCGCCTCGTGGCTTCTCGACCTGCAGGCCGCGGCCCTGATCAAGGATCCCGAGCTGGCGCACTTCGCCGGCCGCGTCTCGGATTCCGGCGAGGGCCGCTGGACAATCAAGGCGGCGATCGACGAGGGCGTGCCGGCATACGTGCTCTCCTCGGCGCTCTACGAGCGCTTCAGCTCACGCGGTGCGGCCGACTTCGCCGACAAGCTGCTGTCGGCCATGCGCTACGAGTTCGGTGGGCATATCGAGAAGCAGGCTGGAAGCTGAGGCGGGGCGTGGCATGACACAGGAAGAACGCGACCAGCTGGCGATCGACACCATTCGCACCCTTTCCATCGACGCCGTGCAGCAGGCGAAGTCCGGCCATCCCGGCACGCCGATGGCCCTGGCGCCGCTGGTCTACACGCTGTGGAACCGGGTCCTCCGCTTCGATCCAAGGGATCCGATCTGGCCCAACCGCGACCGCTTCGTGCTGTCGAACGGCCACGCCTCGATGCTGTTGTGGTCGCTGCTGTTCCTGACGCGCACCCAGGCGGTGAACGCCGACTACGAGCGGCTGGGCAAGCCTTCGGTCACGCTCGACGACATCCGCCGCTTCCGCCAGCTCGGCAGCAAGGCACCGGGCCATCCCGAGTATCACTGGGTGTCGGGCGTGGAGACGACCACCGGCCCGCTCGGCCAGGGCATCGCCACCAGCGTCGGCATGGCGATCGCGCGCAAGTGGCTGGCCAGCCGCTACAACCGGCCAGACTTCGCGCTGTTCGACTACGACGTCTACGCGGTGTGCGGCGACGGCTGCCTGATGGAGGGCGTGGGCTCGGAGGCCGCCTCGCTCGCCGGCCACCTGCAGCTCGACGATCTCTGCTGGATCTACGACAACAACCGCATCACCATCGAAGGCAAGACCAGCATCACCTTCACCGAGGACGTCGCGGCGCGCTTCCAGGCCTATCGCTGGAACGTCCTGCGCGTGGGCGACGCCAACGACCTGCAGCGTATCGAGGATGCGCTGGATATTTTCCGCAGGACCACCGGCCGGCCGACCCTGATCATCCTCGACAGCCACATCGGCTACGGCTCGCCGCACAAGATCGACACCGCTGCCGCGCATGGCGAGCCGCTGGGCGACGACGAGGTCAAGCTCGCCAAGCGCGCCTACGGCTGGCCGGAGGACGCGAGATTCCTGGTGCCCGACGGGGTCATGGAGACGTTCGACGCCGGGATCGGCGCGCGCGGCGCCGCGACACGGCAAGGCTGGGAGGCGCTGTTCGAGGCCTATCGCAAGCAGTTCCCCGAGCTCGCCGCCGAGATCGAGCAGATGCAGCGGCGCGAGCTGCCCGACGGCTGGGACCGCGACCTGCCGAGCTTCGAGGCCGACGCCAAGGGCGTGGCGGGACGCGACGCTTCGGGCGAGATGCTGAACCGGCTGGCCCACAACATTCCCTGGCTGATCGGCGGCTCGGCCGACCTCGGGCCTTCCAACAAGACGACCCTGAAGTTCGCCGGAGCCGGCGACTTCGAGCCGAGGAGCTTCGGCGGTCGCAACCTGCATTTCGGCATTCGCGAGCATGCGATGGCCGCCATCGTGAACGGCCTGTCGCTCTCCAAGCTGCGCGCCTTCGGCAGCACCTTCTTCATCTTCAGCGACTACGCCCGGCCGGCCATCCGGCTGTCCGCGCTGATGGAGCTGCCGACGATCTTCGTCTTCACCCACGATGCCATGGGCGACGGCGAGGACGGGCCGACGCATCAGCCGGTAGAGCAGCTGGTCTCGCTGCGCGCCGTTCCCGGGCTGGTCGTGCTGCGGCCGGCCGACGCCAACGAGGTCGTCGAGGCCTACCGCCACGTCATGCAGCTGCGCCACCAGCCGGCGGTGCTGGCGCTGTCGCGTCAGGCGCTGCCCACCTTCGATCGCACAAAATACGCGCCGGCCGCCGGCGTCGCGCGCGGGGCATACGTGATGGCCGACCCGGCTGACGGTGCCCCGGAGATCATCCTCATCGCGTCGGGCAGCGAGGTGGCGCTGATCGTGGCGGCGCACGAGGCGCTCTCGGCCGGCGGCGTGCGCTCCCGAATCGTCTCCATGCCCTCGTGGGACATCTTCGAGGACCAGCCGCAGGCCTATCGCGACGCAGTGCTGCCGCCCGCCGTGAAGCGGCGCCTCGCCGTCGAGCAGGGATCGACCCTCGGCTGGGAGCGCTATGTCGGCGACCAGGGCCGGGTAATCGGCATGAAGGCATTCGGTGCGTCGGCGCCGCTCAAGGAACTGCAGCGCAAGTACGGCTTCGAGCCGGAAAGGGTGGTGACGGCCGCGCTGGAGATGCTCGGGCGCCGGTGACGCCGGCGAGACGGTGGCGTTGGCGCAACGACGGGAGGAACGAGGACCATGGCAGCCAGGCAGGACAATCCCGCCCCCGCCCGGGGCAATTCGCGAGCCGCCCGGGCGCCGGCGGCGCCGCCCTGTGCCATGGTCATCTTCGGTGCCGCGGGCGATCTCACCAAGCGCCTCGTCGTGCCGGCGCTCTACAATCTGGTCTCCGCCCAGCGCCTGCCGGCGGGCTTCCAGCTGGTCGGCGTCGATCGCGCCGCCAAGACCGCCGAGCAGTGGCAGAAGGACCTGGGCGACGCCATGCAGGGCTTCGCCGCCAAGGGCGGCGGCGAGTTCAACGCCGACCATATCGACGCCAGGGCCTGGCAGTGGCTGACCAGCCGCATGACCTATCTGCAGGGTGACCTGACCAACCCCGACATCTATGAGCGGATCGGCCAGCATCTGGCCGGGCTCGAGAAGAGCGCCGGCACGGGCGGCAATCACCTCTTCTATCTCGCCGTCGCAGATCGCTTCTTCGGGCCCGTGGTCGCGGCCCTGGGGGCCGCAGGCCTGGTGACCGAGACGGACGACAAGTGGCGGCGCGTCGTCATCGAGAAGCCGTTCGGGCACGACCTCGCCTCCGCCAAGGCGCTCAACGCCGCCATCCTGAAGACGCTGGACGAGCGCCAGATCTACCGGATGGACCATTTTCTCGGCAAGGAGACGGTCCAGAACATCATGGCCCTGCGTTTCGCCAACGGCCTGTTCGAGCCGCTATGGAACCGCCAGCATATCGACCACGTCCAGATAACCGCGGCCGAGACGGTGGGCGTCGAGCACCGCGGCAGGTTCTACGAGATCACTGGCGCGATGCGCGACATGGTGCCCAACCACATCTTCCAGCTCCTGGCGATGACCGCCATGGAGCCGCCGATCTCCTTCGACGCCGACGCCGTGCGCGACAAGAAGGCCGAGGTCATCGAAGCCATCCGGCCCGTCACCCCGCAACGGACGCTGCGCGATGCCGTACGCGGCCAGTACGATGCGGGCACCGTCCTGGGACAGCCAGTCCGCGCCTATCGGCAGGAGCCCGACGTCGCGCCGGGCTCGACCACCGAGACCTTCATCGCCTGGAGGCTCCAGATCGACAACTGGCGGTGGGCCGGCGTGCCCTTCTACCTGCGCACCGGCAAGTACCTGAAGCAGCGATGGACCGAGATCGCCATCCGCTTCCATCAGGCGCCCTTCACGCTGTTTCGCGGCACCAATGTCGAACGCATGAATCCCAACTGGATGATCCTGCGCATCCAGCCCGACGAGGGCATCGCCCTCGAGTTCGCCGCCAAGCGCCCCGGGCCCACGGTGACGCTGGACAACGTGCGCATGGACTTCGGCTACAAGAGCTATTTCGATATGGCACCCAACACCGGATACGAGACCTTGCTCTACGACTGCATGATGGGCGACGCGACCCTGTTCCAGCGGGCCGACAACATAGAGGCGGGCTGGGCGGCGGTGCAGCCGATCCTCGATGCTTGGGCCAATCGCCCGCCCGGCGAGTTTCCGAACTATGCCGCCGGCAGCAGCGGCCCGGCCGCCGCGGATGAGCTGCTCGCCCGGGACGGGCGCGCCTGGCGTCTGCTCGACTGACGCGGAAGGAGAGTGCGATGGTCGACAGAAAGAAGATTTCCCTCGTGCTGGCGGACGTCGACGGCACCCTGGTCACCGAGAAGAAGGTGCTGACCGATCGCTCCCGGGAGGCGGTGCGACAGCTGCGCGAAGCCGGCATCCGTTTTGCCCTCACCAGCGGCCGGCCGCCGCTCGGCATGGCGATGCTGCTGGATGCGCTGCGCCTCGACACGCCGATCGCGGGGTTCAACGGCGGCCTGTTCATCGCGCCGGACAGCACCATCCTGGAGCAGAAGACGGTGCCGGAGGACGTCGCCGCCCGATCGATCGAGCTGATCCGCGGCCATGGCCTCGATGCCTGGGTCTATCGCGGCAACGACTGGCTGATCACCAACGCCGACGCGCCGCACGTCATCCGCGAGGCGTGGACCGTCAAGCTCGCGCCCAAGGTCGTGGCGGACATCAGCGCCGACCTGCAGGGCGTCGCCAAGGTGGTCGGTGTCAGCGACGATCTCGAGCGTGTCCAGCGCTGCGAGGCCGACGCTCGCGCCGCCTTCGGATCGCGCGCGACGGCAAACCGCTCGCAGCCCTACTATCTCGATGTCACCAACAAGGACGCCAACAAGGGCGCGGTGGTGGACTACCTGTCGCGCTATCTGGCGCTGCCCGCAGCCGAGATCGCCACGATCGGCGACCAGCCGACCGACGTGCCGATGTTCAAGCGCTCCGGCTTCAGCATCGCCATGGGCAACGCCCCGCCGGAGGTCAAGGCGCAGGCCGCGGCGGTGACCGATTCCTGCAACGACGAGGGCTTCGCCAAGGCGATGGAACGATTCATCCTCGGCTCGGCGACATGAGGTGGCGCGCATGACCACGAAGGATCCTCGCGTCGAGACCCTGCCCGATCCCGCCGCGCTGGCGGCGCGGGCGGCAGAATGGTTGATCTCGGCCGCCCTCGCCTCGACAGGGCCGTTTCGCGTCTCGCTGTCCGGCGGATCGACGCCGAAGGCGCTCTATGCGCTGCTCGCCTCGCCCCAGCTGCGCGACCGCTTCCCGTGGGATCGCGTCTTCTGGTACTGGGGCGACGAACGCTTCGTGCCGCACGATCATCCGGAGAGCAACTACCGCATGGTTCACGAGGCCATGCTGTCCAAGGTGCCCGTGCCGGCGGCCAACATTCGTGCCGTTCCGACCGACGGCACGCCCGACGACGCCGCGGCGCGCTACGAACGGATCCTGCAGGCCGACTACGGGGCCGCGACGCTCGATGCCACGCGACCGTTGTTCGACGTCACCCTGCTCGGCCTCGGCGCCGATGGCCACACCGCTTCCCTGCTGCCCGGCGAGGCGGTGCTGTCCGAACGTCGCCGCTGGGTCGCCGCGGTGGCGCACGGCCGCCCGGAAGTGCGCATCACCATGACCTATCCGGTGATCGAAAGCAGCCGGCAGGCGGCGTTCCTGGTGGCCGGCCGGGAAAAGGCCGCGATGGTCGGCGCGATCCGCTCGGGCGGCAGCGCTGTGCCGGCGGCGCAGGTCAGGCCGGTCGGCGAGCTCGTCTGGTTCATCGACCACGCGGCCGCGGGAGCGGGCTGATGCCCGGCGCCGTGTTCGTCGCGCCGTCGGTCCTGCCCGCCGACAGGGCCGCCATCGCCGTGGTCCGCGGCGGCGTCGGGTCGGAGGCGACCGGTCGATGACGGCGAACGCATCTTCTTCGCGCGGCGAGCGGGACGCCCTGAAGCGCGCGGCCGCCGAGGCGGCCGTGCAGCTCGTGCAGGACGACATGATCGTCGGCCTCGGCACCGGCTCCACCGCGGCCTTCGCCGTCGAGGCGCTTGCCCGGCGTCATCGGCAGGGCCTGCGTTTCGTCGCTGTCCCGACCTCGGAGCGCACGGCCGCGCAGGCGGCAGCGGCTGGAATCCCGCTCGCCACGTTCGCCGAGCATCGCCGCATCGACCTCACCATCGACGGCGCCGACGAGGTCGAGCGCGAAACGCTCAACCTCATCAAGGGATTGGGTGGCGCGCTGCTGCGGGAGAAGATCGTCGCGGCGGCCAGCCATCGCCTCGCCATCATCGTCGACGGCGGCAAGCTGGTCGATCGGCTCGGCACGCAGGCGCCGGTTCCCGTGGAGGTCGCGGCCTTCGGGCTGGAGCCGACGCAGGCTGCGCTCGAAGGGTTGGGCGCGAGCGTGCAGCTCCGACGCTCGCCTGCCGGAGAGCCGTTCGTCACCGACGGCGGCAATCGAATCCTCGATTGTCGCTTTGGCCTCATTGCCCGCCCGGCGGCCCTGGAGGAGCGCATCGGCCGCGTCGTCGGGGTCTTCGAAAGCGGGCTGTTCACCAATCGCGCCGACATGGTCTTCGCGGCCGATACCGGCGGCGTGCGCCGCCTCGACAGCGCGCGGGTTCATCGCGGCCGCCCGCCGATCCTGGTGCTGATGGGCGTGTCGGGATCGGGCAAGTCGACCGTGGCGCGCGAGCTTGCCGCGCGGCTGGGCTGGACCTTCGAGGAGGGCGATTCGCTGCATCCGGAGTCGAACGTCGCCAAGATGCATGCCGGCGTGCCCCTCACCGACGAGGATCGCCAACCCTGGCTCGAGGCGGTCGCGGCGTGGATCGACGATCAGCGGGCCCGCAGGCAGCCTGGCATCGTCACCTGCTCGGCGCTCAAGCGATCGTACCGGCGCATTGTCGTCGGCGACCGGCAGGAAGCGCGGCTGGTATATCTTCAAGGCGGTCGCGACCTGATCGCCGGGCGCCTGGCCAATCGGAAAGGCCATTTCATGCCGGCGGCCCTGCTGCAAAGCCAGTTCGACACGCTCGAGGAGCCGGCTCCCGACGAGGATCCGCTGACCGTCGATATTGGCCCGCCGGCGGATCGGGTCGCCGCGGAGATCATCCGCCTGCTCGCCGCGTCGGGAGCAGCTCAGGTGAATTCCCCGAGCCGCTCCAGGTAGATGATCCGCGACGCCGCCTCGATCAGCGCCAGGTGCGAGAAGGCCTGCGGGAAATTGCCGAGATGGTGGCCGGTCGCCACGTCGAACTCCTCGGCATAGAGCCCCAGTGAAGAGCCGGCGCGCATCAGGCGCTCCATGAGGTCGTGCGCCCGGTGCATCTCGCCGATGATGGTGAGCGCGGAGACCATCCAGAACGAGCAGATCAGGAACGTTCCTTCCTTGCCCGTGAGGCCGTCGTCGGTCTCCTCGGTGCGATAGCGCAGGATGAGACCGTGCTCGTCGAGCCCGGCGGCGACCCCCAGCACCGACTTGCGCAGCCGCTCGTCGCTGCCCGGCAGGAAGCCCAGGATGGCCGCCAGCAGGGTCGAGGCGTCGAGCGCATCGGTTGCGTAGTGCTGGCGCAGGACGCCGTCGGCGGTGAAGCCGTGGGCCATGATGTCGGCCCTGATCTCGTCGGCCACGCCCCGCCACTTGCGCTGCAGGTCGGGCGCGCCGCGGATCTCGGCAAGTCGCGCGGCACGATCGAGCGCGACCCAGCTCATGAGCTTCGACGACACGTAGTGCTGCGGCGCACCGCGGGCTTCCCAGATGCCCTGGTCGGGCTCGCGCCACACCCGAGCCGCGCAGGCCGCCTGGGCCTGCACGACCGGCCACAGGCGCCGCGGCAGGCGCTGGCTGCGCCGCGAGTGCAGCAGGATCGAGCCCAGCACGGCGCCGAACACGTCGTTCTGGCGCTGGTTGAAGGCGCCGTTGCCGATGCGCACGGGCCGCGCGCCGGCGTAACCCGACAGGTCCTCGCGCGTCGATTCGGTGAGATCGCGCCGGCCGTCGATGCCGTACATGATCTGCAGCGCGCCGTCCTCGTTGGGCACGAGATCGGCGACGAACTCCATGAACTCGTTGGCTTCCCAGTCGAGATTGAGCCAGTGCAGCGCCTGCAGCGTGAAGGTCGAATCGCGCATCCAGCAGTACCGGTAGTCCCAGTTGCGGACGCCCCCCGGCGTCTCGGGCAGGGAGGTCGTGAGCGCCGCCACGGTGGCACCGGTCGGCATGTAGGTGAGCCCCTTGACCACCAGGGCGGAGCGTTCGATGGCGTAGCGCCAGCGATGGTCGGGGATGCGTGCGCGCGACAGCCACGAGCGCCAGAAGCGTGTCGTCGCGATCATGCGCGCGTTGGCCTCGTCGACCGTGGTGGGCGAATCGAGATTCTCGGCCCACGACAGCGCGCAGAACAGCTCCTCGCCCACGGTGAGCGTGTGGCGGGCGCGAACGCTGCCGCCCTCGATGCCGAGATGCATGCTGCTGCTCAGCCGGATCCGCAGATCGCCGGCGGCGCCCTCGGCCACCTGGTTGTTGCCGTCCGCCAGGGTCCATTCGACCGGCGTACGGCCGTAGTCGAAGACCGGCTCGCAGGCCAGCTCGATGTCGACCTGGCCGTCGATGCAGCGCACGGTGCGCACCAGCAGGTGGTCGGCGCCACTGTCGGCCGGCGGCCGGGTCGAGGGCGTGATGCGATCGGGACCCAGTCGCGGCCCCATGGTGAGGGCATCGCGCACGACCACCCATCCCGTGCCCGTGTCCCAGGTGGTGACGAGCGTGTTCGTGCCCGGCTCGTAGGTACGCACGTTCGGTACGGTCACGCCGAACGGTCCGAGCCGGAAATTGCCCGCCTGCCGGTCGAGCAGCGCGCCGAACACGCTGGGTGAATCGAAGCGCGGCAGGCATAGCCAGTCGACCGAGCCGTCCGGCGCGACCAGCGCCCCGGTGTGGCAGTTCGACAGGAACGCGTAGTCGGCGATCGCCGGGAAAGGCGACGCGGCCGCGGCGCTCTGCGGGAACGTCGGATCGGCGGCGTCGATCATGGCGCGACCCGCTGCCCGGCGCTCGCGGCGAGCAGATGCGCAGCAGGTTCGACCCCGCCGCGGAGGCGAGCGGCCTTGATCATGGCGTTCTCCCCGTGTTGTCGGTTGCGTCCCTTTGGGGGGTGGAGCATCGATAGGCTGTCACAGATTGGCAATGGTGAAGCCGCCGTCGGCCGTGATGGTGTGGCCGCTCAGGAAGCCGCTGTCGTCGCCGGCCAGGAAGCAGACGATGCGCGCGATGTCGTCGACCGTTCCCAGGCGGCCGAGCGGCGTGCGCGCGATGCGCCTGGCATCGCGCTCGACGTTGCGATTGCGCTGGGTGCCTTCCGTCGGCACGGCGCCGGGCGCCACCGCATTGACGCGAATCCCGCGGGCGCCGAGCTCGACCGCGGCGGCGCGGGTGATGCCCATGATGCCGGCCTTGATGCCGCTGTAGACGATGCTGCTCGGCTGCGAGACGATGCCGGCGACCGAGGCCAGGTTGACGATCGCGCCGCCGCGCTCGGCATGCATCGCTTCGGCCGCCGCCTGGATGCCCCAGACGACCGCCTTGAAGCCGATATCGAGCATGCGATCGAGCGTCTGCGGCGCGACGTCGGCAATCGCCTGGTAGCGCACCCAGGCGGCGTTGTTGACCATGACGTCGAGCCGGCCGGCGCGCTCGGCCAGCCCCAGCACGGCGCGGCGCATGCCCTCGCGCGACGCGACGTTCTCGACGATGCCGATCGCCGTGCCGCCGGCCTCGTCGATCTCGCGCACCACGGCTTCGACGAATTCCGGCTTGAGATCGTTCACGCCAACCGTTGCCCCGCCTTGCGCGAACCTCAGTGCCGTCGCGCGGCCGATCCCGTGTCCCGAACCGGTGATCAGCACGACCCGGCCCTCGAAATCTTGCGGCATTTGCCCTCCATCGCATTGGTTTCCGATGCAGGACGACCATGGCATCAATTCCCGAAGGGAGCACCGGGCAGCGATCGATGTCGTTCTTCGCTTTCACCCGCGGCTCCGGCGTGCGACTCTGACAGCAAAGCGTCGAGTGCCCAGTCCGGCTTACAAGAACCGCGCATCGGCCTCTCCGGCCGAGCACCACGCGGCATCGAAACAGCTTGTCGGAACGCGGAGCAACGGGGGAACGCCATGACGACCACACGAACCTGGTGGGCCGGGGTGCAGCTCGCAGGCCTTCGCGCGCTCTGCGTGCTGGCCATCTCGCTCAACAGCCTGACGACGCGCACGCGCATGTCCCACCAGAACGGCATCGTGGCGCGCGGACGCATCCGGATCGTCGATGATCTCGCGATCCCGGCCAACGATTTCTTCCAGCCAGGCCGCGAGTTTCCCTGCCGCCTGCGGCACGCGTCGATCACCCTGATGGACGATGCCGGGCTTTACGTGCGCGGTGCGTCGCTGAAATTCGCCGATGCCGATATCGACAGCCCGCTCGACCTGCTGATGAACGGCGGCGCCGCCTCGCCGTTCTGGAACATGTACACGTTCGCCCATTTCATGCTCTGCCGCATCCGCGGCGGACGCGCCCATCTGATCCCCTACTTCCAGGCCAACCCGCGCTGCTTCGCGAACGTCAACGTGGCGCTGAGGCTCCGTCCGACCTCCTTCACCCAGCTCAACTACCAATCGCAGACGCCGTTCGAGTTCCGTGCCGGCGATGGTCGCCTGCGCTACTGCAAGTTCCGGCTGCTGCCCGAGGACCGCGGACCGGAAACCGGCATTCCGGCCGAGGCGGATCTCGCCACGCCGTGGTTCCAGGAGGCGCGTCCGGGCGAGACGCTGTCGCCCAACTACCTCAAGAACGAGTATCGCGAGCGCATCCGGAGCCGCGGCGCGACCTACCATCTCGAGATGCAGCTGCACGACTGGCAGCCGGGCGATCGCCGCGAGATCGTGCTCAGCAGCCTGTACGCCTGGGAGGAGACGACGCATCCCTGGATGCCACTCGCCACCGTTCACATCGAGTCGATTCACGAGGCGGATCCCTATGGCTACAGGTGCGTGTTCCCCATCACCAACCATCCCGACTGCATCCGGCTGATCGAGCCGCTGTCGATCCACGATCCGCCATCGCTCGAGTATCTGCGCGTCGGCGGCGCCTGGGCGCATCGCGCACGGCTGCTCGGCATGCGGCTGTTCGGGCCGCCGCAGCCGGTACCCGATGTCCGCCCGCCTGCGTCGTACCCTGACGAGGCGGCGTCCCCCATCACCGCCAACGACATCTGGATGGACGCGCGCCTGCCGCAGAACGAGAGCAGAGCGCGCCGCCGCGTCCGGGCTCGCCTGCTCGAGCAGGCGCGCGGCCTCTACCAGTTCAGCCACGACGACGGATTGCCGGCCCACGTCCGGGATCTGCCGGCAGACGAGGCCTTCTCGCTCGACAAGGACCGCCGGATGGCCTGGGACGTCGCCGGAACGGTCGTCGCCCTGGGGCTCGGCGCCATCGAGAAGACATTCGACCCGTCGCGCCGCCTCGAGGCCTACGGCGATTTCTTCGACGGTTCCATCCTCGACCTGCCGTCGGTCGCCGCGCGCTACACCAGCGACGAGGAATTCGCGCGTCAGCGCCTCGATGGCGTCAACCCCTTCCTGCTGCGGCGCTGCGTGGCCATTCCGGACCACTTTCCGGTCGACCAGGCAACGGTCGCGCCGGTGCTGGCGGGCGGGCCCGACCTCGCGACGCTGCGCGACGCCGGGCGTCTCTACCTGCTCGATCTCGCGATCCTCGATGGCATAGCGGCGTCGCCGGGGCGCTTCCTGTGCGCGCCGATGTGCCTGTTCCACGTCGATCGGAATTCCCGCCTGATGCCGCTTGCCATACAGCTCGGGCAGTCGCCGGCCAGCGGCCCGATCTTCACGCCGCACGACGATCCATGGCTGTGGCGCACCGTGAAGACCCACGTCCAGTGCGCCGACGCCCAGGTGCAGGAGTGCGTCTCGCATCTGCTGCGAACCCACATGGTGATGGAGACCATCGCGGTCGCTACCCATCGCCAGCTGAGCCTCGCCCATCCGCTCCACCAGCTGCTGGTGCCGCATTTCCGGTTCACCATGGCGATCAACCATTCGGCGCGCACCACGATGCTGGCGCCCGGCGGGCCGATCGACAACTCGCTGGGCGTCGGTCGCGACGGCGCGCTGGCGCTGTGCGCCAAGGGGTGGAAAGCGTGGTCGTTCGCCCAATACGATCTGCGCGCCGATCTCGCGGCCCGCGGCGTCGACGATCGCGAACGGCTGCCCGGCTACCACTATCGCGACGACGGCCTGAAGATCTGGGACGCCGTCGCCGGGTTTGCCGGCGCGGTGCTGCGGCACTTCTACCGGAGCGACGCCGACATCGTCGCCGACAGCGAGCTGCAGGCCTGGGTGCGCGAGCTCGCCGACCCGGAGATCGGCGACTTTCGCGGCCTGGCGGATGGCACTGGCGGTCTCGCCTCGGTCGACCGGCTGGTGCAGATCGCGACCACGATGATCTTCGTCGCCACGGCCGAGCATTCCAGCACCAACAACGGCCAGTTCGACATGTACGGCTACATCCCCAATGTTCCGGGCACGCTGTTCGCAGCGCCGCCGTCCAGCAAGGCGCCGCTGTCGGAGCAAAGCCTGCTCGACGCGCTACCGGCACCCGGCATCGCCGTCCAGCAGATCGGCATGGTCCATCTGCTGAGCGAGCCGACCGAGGAGCCGCTGGGCCGCTATCCGACCGGCTTCTTCGCCGGCAACCCGGAGATCGAGCCGATGGTGGATCGCTTCAACCGGGCGCTGCGGGAGATCGGCGCCGAGATCGACGCCCGCAACGCGCAGCTCGCCGTGCCATACACTTACCTGCACCCGAAGTTCCTCTACGGCAGCATCGAAATCTGAGGCCGGGCGGAACTCGCCGTGACCGACCTGCCCGGCTACCGCATCAGCGAGACGCTGCACAGCGGCACCTCCTGCTCGATCCATCGCGCCACCCGCCTCGACGACGGTGCCGCGGTCATCGTCAAGGTGGACGATGGCCCGCATGCCGACATCCAGGCGCGGGCCCGCCTCGAGCACGAGTTCCAGCTCACCCGAGGAATGGACGATGCCGGGATCGTCAGCGCCGTCGCTCTGGAACGGGCCGGACGCCATCATGCACTGGTCTTTGCCGATACCGGTCAGGTCTCGCTCGAACGCTACCTCGCCGGCCGCTCACTGCCGCTGACGTCGTTTTTCCGCATCGCCGGGCAGGTCGCCGACACGCTGGGGCGGCTGCATACGCGCGACATCGTCCACAAGGACGTCAAGCCGGCCAACCTTCTCGTCGACCCGCAAACGCTCGCCACCCGGCTCACCGATTTCGGCATCGCCGCCGACCGGGCGCGCGAGACCGCCGCGAGCCGCCCCCCGGAGGAGCTGGAAGGCACGCTGCACTACATCGCCCCGGAGCAGACCGGCCGGATGAACCGCAGCATCGACGGACGCGCCGATCTCTATGCGCTCGGCGTCACCTTCTACGAGATGCTGGTGCGGCGACTGCCGTTCGAGACCGAGGATCGCGCCGAGCTCATCCACCGCCACCTCACCGTCCTGCCCCGGCCGCCGCGCGACCTCGACCCCGACATTCCCGAGCCGCTGTCGCGCCTGGTCATGAAGCTCTTGGCCAAGGATCCGGACGAGCGCTACCAGAGCGCGACCGGGCTGGCGCGCGACCTCGCGGCTCTGGCCGAAGCGGTGGCGGCAGGCCAAGCCGGCGACGGCTTCACGCTGGCCACGCGCGACGTTCCCGACCGGCTGCGCCTGCCCGAGCGCCTGTACGGCCGCGAGGCCGAGCTCGCCGCGCTGGTGGAAGCGGTGGACGGCGTCGCCATCGGCCGCGCCCAGCTTGTCGTCATCGCCGGGAGCTCGGGCGTCGGCAAATCATCGCTGGTTCGCGAGGTCATGCGCCCCGTGGCGGGACGGCGCGGTCACTTGATCTCCGGCAAGTTCGACCAGCTCAACCGCAGCACGCCCTATCGGGCGATCGGGCAGGCTTTCGAGGAACTTGTGCGCAAGCTGCTGGGCGACACGGCCGAGCAGGTCGAGCAGTGGCGCCGCGACCTGCTGGAGGCGATGGGACCGAGCGCCCAGGTCGTGCTCGACGCCGTGCCCGGCCTCGAACGGCTGGTCGGCGAGCTGCCGCCGGCGCCGGTGCTGGCTGCCGCCGAAACCCAACAGCGGTTCAACCTGGTGTTCCGTCGCCTGATGCGCGCGCTCGCCGGCCCGCGCCATCCGCTGGTGATCTTCCTGGACGATTTGCAATGGGCAGACAGCGCGTCGCTCGCCCTGATCGAGGTCCTGCTGACCGATCCCGATCTCGGCGGCCTTCTCGTGATCGGCGCCTATCGCGACAACGAGGTCTATGCCGGTCATCCGCTGGAAACTCTGCTGTCCAGCCTGGCGCGCGAGAGGGCGCCCAGCCGGCGTATCGTCCTGGCGCCACTGGAGCGCGCCAGCGTCATCCCTCTGATCGGAGACACGTTGCGGATCGACGTCGGCGAGGCCACGCCGCTCGCCGCCCTGGTGACGGCCAAGACCCTGGGCAATCCGTTCTTCGTGCGACAGTTCCTGCGCACGCTCGAGGAGAAGAAGCTCCTCGTCTTCGACGCGGCGGCGGCGCGCTGGACATGGGACGTGAGCCGGATCGAGCAGGAGCAGATTGCCGACAACGTGGTCGAGCTGGTCACCGGCCGCATTGCCCAGCTGGCACCCGCCAGCCAGCGCCTGGCGCGGATCGCCGCCGCGATCGGCAACCATTTCGATCTCGAGACGCTCGCCCTGGTGTCGGGCGACACGCCGCGCGAGACGGCGGCTGCGCTCGCCCAGCCGCTCGCCCAGGAAATCCTCGCGCCAATCGGCGAGGGCTACAAGTACGCCCGCTGGTCCGGCGTCACGCCGGAGTCGGACATTTCCTACCGCTTTGCGCACGACCGGCTGCAGCAGGCCGCCTACGCAATGATCCCGCCGGGAGAGCGGCCCCGGCTGCACGCCCATATCGGCGAGCTGATCCACCAACGCTCGACGCCGGCGCAGCGCGAGGACCGCCTTTTCGAGATCGTCGGCCATCTCAATCTCGCCGCCGCCCTGCCCGCGTCGCGCGAACGGCGCGCCGAGCTCGCCGAGCTGAACCTTCGCGCCGGTCAAAAGGCGCGCGGGTCGAACGCCTACGAGGCGGCACTGGCCCACTGCGCGGCCGGCCTGGGCCTCGTCGATGCCGAGTCCGATCCCCGCCTGCGCCACGCGCTCGGGGTCTCGCATATCGAGGCGATGTATCTCTGTGGCCGCTTCGAGGAGGCCGAGCGCCTCGCCCACGAACTGCTCGGGCGCACCGAACGGCCGCTCGACAAGGTTGCCGTTCTCGAGCAGCTCGTCCTGGCGCACACCACGCGCCTGCAATACCGCCGCGCGATCGATACCGCGCTGCAGGCGCTCGAGCTACTCGGCGAGAAGATACCCGGCTACCCCAGCCAGCTCCACGTGATGGCCGAGCTGGCCGGCACCAAGCTCGCGCTGGCCGGCAAGCGCGCCGACGACCTGCGGCGGCTGCCCCGCATGGTCGACCCGCGGAAGCTGGCCGCCATGCGCATCCTGATGCTGGCGACGGCTCCGGCGTACTTCGAGAACCAGAACCTTCTGCCGATCCTCTCGCTGCGCATGGTGCGGCTGTCGGTGCGCTACGGCAACGCCGCCCACTCCGCCTACGGCTACGTCATGTACGGGCTCGTGCTCTGTGGCGTCCTGAACGACATGGCGGGCGGGCTGGCCCTCGGCCGGTTCGCCCTGGAGGCAATCGACCTGTTCGATGCGCCGCAGGCGATTCGCGGCCGCGTCTCCATGGTGTTCGGCGGGTTCATCCTGCACTGGAACGGCCGTCTGGCCGAAACACTGCCGTTCTTCGCGGAAGGCGCGCACGCTTCCCTGGAGGCGGGCGACCTCGAGTTCCATGGCTACAACCGCTATGGCCATGCCTCCTACGCGTTCATGAGCGGCATGCCCCTCGACAAGGTGTCCGAGATTCTCGAGACCGGCTACCAGGCGGTGCTCCGGAACAAGCACGAGAAGACACAGCGCGTCTTCCGCATGGCGCGGCAGGCGGTGCGCGAGCTGCGTGGCAGCGCTGCCGCGGAGCCGGTGCCGGAAGCGCTGTTCGACGAGGCCTCCGAGGTCGCCTACTGGATCGAGCGCGACCGCATGGCGCTTGCCTACTACTACGAGTTCCGGCTGCTCAAGCAGTTCATGGCCCGGGACTACCAGGGCTGCATCGCCAGCGCCCGCGTGATCGACGAGAACTTCAACGTCGTGCTGGGCATGGCATTCTCCGCCTGGTACCTGCCCTACCAGTCGCTGGCGCTGATGGCGCTGATGCCGGGGATGAACCTGGCCGCCCGCCGGGCCGCCCAGCGCACCCTACGCCGCAACCAGCGGCGCCTGCGCACCTGGTCACGCCACGCGCCGCACAACTACCTGCACAAGCACAGGCTGCTGGAGGCCGAGCTCGCCCGGCTGAACGGACGCATCCTGGACGCGGAACGGTCGTACGACGAGGCGATCCGGCTTGCCGAGCGGCATGGCGCGCTGCCCGACGCGGCCCTCGCCCACGAGCTCGCCGGCGAGTTCGAGCTGGCGCGCGGCCGGACGACCGCGGGACGCGCCCATCTGCACGAGGCGCGTCAGGGCTATCGGCAGTGGGGCGCGATGGCCTGGGTCGACCTTCTCGAGCGGCGTCATGGCGAGACCTTCGGCGCGGCGCGCGAAGGCACCGCGACGCCGGGGGCGATGACGGCGCTTTACACCAGCGAGACCAAGGGCATGCTCGACGTCGCCGCCATCACGCGCGCCGCCGGCGCCATTTCCGGCAAGATCCTGGTCGACGATGTCGTCGCCGAGGTCCTCGCGGCCTCGGTGGTCAATGCCGGCGCAACCCGCGGCCTGCTCCTGCTGGCGCGCGGCGGCGAGCTCGCCCTCCTGGGCGAGATGACGGGCGGTGTCCGTACGCAGGCCCTCGGCCCGCGGCCCTTCGCCGGCTCCGGCAAGGGACCCGAGCGGCTGATCAACTACGTCGCCCGTACGCGCGAAAGCGTGGTGCTCGACGACGCGACTCGCGACGAGACCTACGGCGCCGATCCCTTCATCGTCGCCCACCGGCCGCTGTCCATCCTGTGCATGCCCCTGCTTGGCCGAGGCGAGCTGGTGGGCGTGCTCTATGTCGATAACGGGCTCGCCCGCGGCGCCTTCACCGCGAACCGCATCCAGACCCTGGGGATGCTGGCGTCCCAGGCCGTGATCTCGCTCGACAACGCGCGGCTGTACCAGGAGATCCGCGCCCATGCCGAAGCCCTCGAGCTCAACGTCAGGGAGCGTACCCGCGAGCTCGAGGATGCCTATGGCCGGCTGAGGGAGATCTTCGGCAAGTACGTGCCGCGCCGCGTCGCCGAGGCGATCGTCGCCGGCCAGGGCTCGCTGCGCCCGACCCAGACCGAGGCGACCATCCTCTATTCCGACATCCAGGACTTCACCGGCATCGTCGAACGGCTGTCGCCCGACCGCGTGGTCGACATGCTGAACGAGTACTTTCCCAGGGTGATCGAGCCGATCGACCGCAACGGTGGAATCGTGAACCAGTTCCTCGGTGACGCCATGCTGGTTACCTTCAACATTCCGATTGCCGATCCGCAGCATGCCGACAAGGCGCTGCGCACGGCGCGCGACATCCAAGATCTGGTGACCGGGCGCACTTTCGCCGGCATCGAGCTGGTGACGCGCATCGGCATCAACACCGGCAATGTCATCGCCGGCAATGTCGGTTCGGGAGGACGCCTCAACTACGCGGTCTACGGCGATGCCGTGAATCTCGCCGCCCGCCTCGAGCAACTCAACAAGAGCTACGGCACGCGCATCCTGGTCTCCGGCACGACGGTGGAGAGGCTGGGCGACACGACGGGGCTCCTGCCGGTAGGCGACGTCGTGGTGCGGGGCAAGTCGGTGCCCGTGCAGATCTACCGCCTCGACTAGCCCGGTGACGTTTCCCGCACGCCATCCGCCCGTCGAGAGCGGCAATCAACAGGACTGTCTCCCTCCGGTCTATCGCGCGTCGCGGAATTCCTCGTTCAGCCGATCGGTGACCAGCATGTGACCCGCCTTGTGGGTGATGCAGAAGGGCGGCCTGGCCGCCTCGATCACGGTTTGCGGCGTCACCCCGCAGGCCCAGAACAGCGGCACCTCGCCGGCACGGATGTCGGGCTCGCCGCCGAACTCGGGCCGATCGATGTCGGCGATTCCGATCGCGGCGGGATCGCCGAAATGGATCGGTGCGCCGTGCACGCGCGGGAAGCGCGCGGTGATCTCGATGGCGCGGATGGCGTTGGGCACGGTGAAGTTGCGCATCGACACCACCATCTTGCCGTGCAGGCGGCCGGCCGGCGCGGTGTCGAGGCCGGTGCGATAGGTGCACACCTTCCTGCCCTGCTCGATGTGGCGGATCGGGACGCCGGCGTCGAGCAGCGCCGACTCGAACGAGTAGGAGCAGCCCAGGGCGAAGGCCACCAGGTCGTCGCGCCACAGGTGGCTGATGTCGGTCTCCTCCGACACCGGCACACCGTCGCGGAACACCCGGTAGCGCGGCAGGTCGCGACGGACGTCGATGTCGTCGCCCAGGCCCGGCAAGGCGGGATCGCCGGGCTCGCTGCGCGCGATCAACGGGCAGGGCTTGGGATTGGCGGCGCAGAAGGCCGCGAACTCCTCGGCCCAGTCGGACGGCAGGATCGCCAGATTGGCCTGCACGTGGCCGGGCGCCAGCCCCGTGGTCACGGTGCTGTGGCGGCCGGCGCGGATTTCTTCACGCAGGAACCTCGCGGAGTCGATCCCTGTCGGTAGGGTTGGCGCGTTCATCCCGGTTCTCCCGCGGCACCTGGCAACGGGCACATCCTCGCCCGGCAAGGCACCGGCAAACAAGGGGCCGGGATCGCGGCAGCCCGCTGCACGATTGCTTTCGCCTCGTCTCCGCCCCTACGCTCTCCCGAGGCTCGAGGGCTCAGCAATGCATTGGCGAATTCGAGTTGCCCGTCCGGATGACGCGGCGGAGGTGCACCAGGTCATTGTGGCGGCGCTTCGGGAAACCAATGCCAGGGACTATGCGGCGAGCGTCATCGCACGCCTCGAGGAAAGCTTCAGCCCGGCCGAGGTGCGGAGCATGATCGACACCAGAAAGTCGTTCGTGGCCCTGGCGGGATCGCGAATCGTCGGGACCGCCGCGCTGGACGGCAGCGTGGTTCGCACCGTGTTCGTGGCCCCGGACGTCCAGGGGCGGGGCATGGGCAGGCTCCTGATGGCGGAGGTCGAGAAGGCGTCTCGCGAAGCTGGCATCGAGATCCTGACCGTACCCGCCTCCCTGACAGGCGAGCCCTTCTACGCGAAGCTCGGCTTCAAGGCGGTGCGGGAAACCTGCTACGAGGACGCGCGCACCATCATCATGGAGCGCGCCCTCGGCGAAGAGCCCGCCGCCAGGTGACCGACCCGGTTGTGACGCCGCTGCTGTCGTCCCGAGCGAGGCGCCTGCTGCGCAAGCGCCGCAAGCGCGGGACCTTCTCTGCGACCTCGGAGACCTCGCGCTACGGCGCCTCGCCGGCCGCCGTCACTCGGCGGCCTGCGGGATCTCCTTCGCGCGGATCGTGGCGATCTTGGCTTGCGCCCGCGCACGGCGCTCGTCGAAGCGCGCCAGCCGGCGCTGCGGGTTGGGGCGGGCGACGTTGCCTTCCACCCCCGGATCCTTCTGCGAGCCGACCCAGCCGTGCGCGGCGATGTCGAAGATGATGCCGTCGAGGTCGGTATGCTTGACCTCGTAGCCGTTCGGGTTGTTGGTGTCGCCCATGATCCAGGTCGCGCCGGTGTTGCGCACGATCTTGCCCTGCTCCACCACGTCGTCGACCCAGAAGCCGATATGGTGGATGCCGACATAGTCCACCCCGGTGCCCTGGGAGGCCTCGTCGCTCTTGAAATGGAGGATGGCGAGGTTGACGACGCCGTCGGTCAGGAACACGCCCTCGGCCAGCGGGCCGTCGAGCTCCGTGACCTCCTCCAGGCCCATCGCCTGCTTGTAGAACTCGGCGGTCTCCCACGGGTCCTTGACGCTGAGCGCGATGTGGCGGATGCGGCCTCTGGTCTGAGCGGTCATGAATTGGCTCCCTTCCATCAGCGATCGACCGGGAAGTGTAGCGGGAATCCGACCGGCAACCTAGAGCCCGCTCGCCGCCACGGCGCCGTCGGATGTGCGCCATCGGATGTGCGGCTCGTTCGCCCGCTTGCCGCTATACTCGCGATCCTGTGGGTGCGCGCAACGCACCGGAACGACCGGCCGGTATCGGAGGGGAGATGACCGACACGACTGATCTGCTCGCGCGGCGCAACGCCGCCCTGGGGGTGGGCGCGCCGCTGTTCTACGAGGTGCCGCTGCATATCGTGCGCGGCGACGGCATCCACCTGTTCGACGCCGACGGCCGCCGCTACGTCGACATGTACAACAACGTGCCGTGCGTCGGCCATGCCAACCCGCACGTCGTCGAGGCGATGGCGCGCCAGCAGGCGACGCTGAACGTGCACAGCCGCTACCTGCACGAGGGCGTCGTGGCGTTCGCGGAGCGCCTGGCCGCGCTGCACGGCCCCGAGATCGAGAGCGTCATCCTGAGCTGCAGCGGCACCGAGGCCAACGAGGTGGCGCTCCGCATGGCGCGCTTCGCCACCGGCAAGCGCGGCATCCTGTGCACCAACGCGACCTATCACGGCAACAGCGAGCTGGTGGGCTCTCTCAACCGCCTCAGCCAGCAAGCCGATCCGAAAGCGAACCCGGCGGTGCGCAGCTTCGCCTTCCCGGAGAAGTATCGGCCGATCGCCGCCAACCTCGGCGAGGCCGAGCTGTGCGACGCCTACCTGGCCGGGCTCGGCGAGGCGATCGCCGCCCTGCAGGCCAACGGCGAGGGCGTCGCGGCGCTGATCGTCTGCTCGATCCTCGCCAACGAAGGCCTGCCCGACATTCCAGCGGGCTTCATGCCGCGCGCTGCCGCGATGGTCCGCGCCGCCGGCGGCCTGGTGATCGCCGACGAGGTGCAGGCGGGCTACGCGCGCACCGGCACCTGGTGGGGCTACGAGGTGACCGGCTTCACGCCGGACATCGTCGTCACGGGCAAGCCGATGGGCGCCGGCCTGCCGCTCGCCGCCACCGCGGCGAGCCGCGCGCTGGTCGAGACGTTTCGAGCCAAGACGCGCTACTTCAATACCTTCGCCTCCTCGCCGCTGCAGGCGGCGGTCGGCATGGCGGTGCTGGACGAGATCGAGACCCGCGACCTGCGCGGCAACGTGACGAAGGTCGGCGCCGCGCTCAAGGCGTCGCTGACCCAGCGCAAGGGCGCCAGCGCCGCAATCGGCGACGTGCGCGGCCACGGCCTGTTCGTCGGCGTTGAGCTGGTGAAGCCGGCCGACGGGTCGCCCGACATGGAGATCGCCAAGCGGGTGATCAACCGGCTGAAGGACAAGGGCTTCCTGACCAGCAACGCCGGCGCCTTCGCCAACGTCGTGAAGCTCAGGCCGCCGCTGGTGTTCTCGCACGAGGACGCCGCCCAGTTCCTCGACGCCTGGGACGAGACCATCGCCGAAGTCGCGGCATGAGCGAGGCCGGGCAGGCCTATGCGCCGGCCGCCCGGCAGGCGCTGGCGGCATTCGGCGTCGCGCCGGCCGAGGTGCGCTTCGTGAACATGAGCGAGAACGTCACCTTCCGCGTGACCGATTCGCGCGACGGCGCGCTGCTGGTGCTGAGGCTGCACCGGCCGTGGTACCACGACATCGAGGAGCTGAAGTCGGAGCATCAGTGGACGCGTGCCCTGGTCGAGGCTGGCGTGGCGGCGCCCGAGCCGCTGCTGACGACGGCCGGCGACAGCTTTACGCAGGTCGACGTCCCGGCAACCGGCGAGCGGCGCTGGGCTGGCCTGGCGCGCTGGGTGAACGGCGAGCTGCTGGATCATGTCGTGAAGCGGGAAACCGACCCGGCCGCGACCCTGCGTTACTTCGGCCAGCTCGGCAGCCTCATGGCGGCAATGCACGACCAGGCGACCGGCTGGACGCCGCCTTCCGGCTTCAGGCGACACGCGCTCGACGCGGACGGGCTGATGGGTCCGGCGCCGTTCTGGGGCCCGTTCTGGGACCACCCCATGTTCTCCGCCGACCAGCGCGATCTGCTGCTGCGGACGCGCGACACGCTGCACGCCGCGCTGATGCGCTACGGCAAGCCGGCGCGCACCTTCAGCCTGATCCATGCCGACCTGCATCCGCGCAACGTGGTGATCCACGGCAGCCATGCCGCGGTCATCGATTTCGACGACGCCGGCTTCGGCTGGCACCAGTACGATCTCGCCGTCGCCCTCGTCTCGTACCAGGACGACGGCGCGTTCCCGGCGATCCGCGATGCCTGCATCGCCGGCTATCGCTCGGTGCGGGCGATCAGCGACGGCGATCTCGCCCTGCTGCCGATGTTCCTGCTGATCCGCGACCTGGCGCAGATCGGCTGGTGCGGCCAGCGTCCCGAGCTGCCGCGCGCCGACAACCTGGCGCGCCTCAGCGAGCGCGTCTGCCGGATCGCGGCGCGCTTCGAGCCCGTTTGCTGACGGGCGCCATTACGGGAAAGACCTCCAGCAGGCCGGCGCGCACCGGGATGGCGTGAGATGACAGTCGGTCATGGCTGGGGCACGCCACTGGAGTGGCGTGCCCATAGCCGCTGACATTGGTCGAAGACCCGACAAGTTCCTCATCCTGAGGAGGCCGCGTAGCGGCCGTCTCGAAGGATGGGCTGCATACGAAGTCGCCGAAGCAGGTGTCGCAGCACCCGGTTTGTTGCCGACCCGTCGAGACGCGGCCCTCCAGGCCGCTCCTCAGGGCGAGGTCCCCTTGTAATTTGGCGCCTATGAGGCGTCGCGCCCCCAGCACACTCACGGAAGGGCGGGCCAACGGCCCGCCCTTCGCCCCGTGCAGCGCCGCTCAGCCCGGCCAGTTCGCCCGCATGCGGTCGACCTCGGCCTGGGTCGGCCGATACGGCGGCGCCTTGGGGTCGAAGCTCTTCCAGCCTTCCTTGCGATACTCGGCATCGCGCAGGACGGGATCGACCGGCTTGTAGCCCGCCATGATCGCTTCGGCGCGGCTCGCCTGGGCGTCGGGCACGCGCGCCGTCACCAGGGTGCCGCCCCGCCGAACCGCCTCGGAGTACACGTCGGCGTGGAGGCGATCCTCGCCGGCATCGATCAAGGCGCCGGCGACCCCGCCGGTCGCCGCGCCCGCCGCCGCACCGACGGCGGTGGCGGCGAGCCAGCCCGCGGCCACCACGGGACCGAGCCCGGGAATGGCGATCAGGCCGAGCCCTGCCAGCAGGCCGGCCGCCCCGCCGACGGCGCCGCCCATGCCGGCGCCCTTTGCCGCATCGGAGACTTCATCGACGTCGGCGTACTGGGCGCTCACGTGCTTGTTGGCGACCAGGCTGATGTCCTTGGTCGGGATGCCGGCGGCCGCGAGGGCGTCGACGGCCGCGTTGGCCTGGGCATAGGTGTCGTAGACTCGGCTCAAGGTCTTCATGCGTGCATCCTCCTACTGCTGGGCCGTCGTGACGACGTTGCCCTTGTAATCGATGGCGATCTGGACGGGCTTGCCTTCGTGCTGGGCGGTACCGCGCCAGATGCCGTCGTCGTCCTTCTTCAGCGACGACACGTTGGCGAGGCCGTGCGCGACGGCGCGATCCTTGGCCTGTCCCTCGGTAAAGCTGTTGGAGCCCTTGAGCGGTGCGCCCGGCTCCGCCTTGCGCGGCGCATAGACGTCGGCCTTGCAGGCAGTCATGAACTCGGCCCGGGTGATCCTTCCATCGGACACTTGAACCTTGTCGCCGATGCGCATCAACGCGACGTAGCGGACGGACTCGCCATCGGACAGAACGCCGTCGGCGTTGGCATCGGCCTTCTTCCACATGTCCTGGCACTCGGCATCGCTGGCGGACCAGGCCGGCGCAGCGAAGCCGATGGCGGCCAATGCCGCGATCGCAACAAACCTGTTCATCGATGACTCCCGTTGAAAGGGGCGAACGTTCCCCGTCCCCTCAACGCGCCTCGCCGCAACGGTTGCCAGCACCCGTGAAATAGTGGCTCGCGCAGTCCGCTCGACAGAAGCACCGCACCCTCGGGAGCGATCGCGATCACCAGTGTCCATTGGCAACGAAACCGACGGGGCCTCGTTGACGCGCGAGAATCGTTCGCCAGCCGAGGTGCCCGTGAAGCAGAAGCCACCCAAAGTCATGCGATCCGCCAATGGCCGCTCCGGCGGCGAGACGCACCAGACCACGACGTCGGACAAGCAGGCGCTGACGACCAACCAGGGCGTCCCGATCGCCGACAACCAGAACTCCCTCAAGGGCGGCGTGCGCGGCCCGACGCTCCTCGAGGATTTCGTCCTTCGCGAGAAGATCACGCACTTCGACCACGAGCGCATTCCCGAGCGCATCGTCCACGCGCGCGGCAGCGGCGCGCACGGCTACTTCCAGCCGTTGAAGAACCTGTCGCGGCTGACCCGCGCCTCGTTCCTGCAGGATCCGTCGAAGCGGACGAAGGTGTTCGTGCGGTTCTCGACCGTGGCGGGCGGCGCCGGCTCGGTCGACACGCCGCGCGACGTGCGCGGCTTTGCCGTCAAGTTCTACACCGACGAAGGCAATTTCGACCTGGTGGGCAACAACATCCCGGTCTTCTTCATCCAGGACGCGATGAAGTTTCCCGACCTGGTGCACTCCGTGAAGATGGAGCCGGATCGCGGCTTCCCGCAGTCGGCCTCGGCGCACGACACTTTCTGGGATTTCGTCAGCCTGATGCCCGAGAGCATGCACATGCTGATGTGGGCGATGTCGGATCGCGGCATCCCGCGCTCGCTGCGCCACATCGAGGGCTTCGGCGTCCACACCTTCCGCCTGGTCAATGCCAAGGGGGTCTCCACCTTCGTGAAGTTCCACTGGCGGCCCGGCCTGGGCATGGCCTCGACCCTGTGGGACGAAGCGGTGAAGATCGCCGGCGCCGATCCCGACTATCATCGCCGCGATCTCTGGCAGGCGATCGACTCGGGCGACTTCCCGGAATGGACGCTCAACATCCAGGCATTCGACCAGGTGACGGCCGACGAGCTCGACTTCGACATCCTCGACCCGACCAAGATCATCCCGGAGGAGACGATCCCGCTGACGCCGATCGGCCGCATGGTGCTGACGGCGAACCCGGTGAACTTCTTCGCCGAGACCGAGCAGATCGCCTTCCATCCCGGCCACATCGTGCCGGGCATCGACTTCACCCCCGACCCGCTTCTGCAGGGACGGCTGTTCTCCTACCTCGACACCCAACTGTCGCGGCTCGGCGGGCCGAACTTCCACGAGATCCCGATCAACCGGCCGGTCTGTCCCATGCGCAACTTCCAGCGCGACGGCCACATGCGGATGAACCTGCAGCCCGGCCGGGTGAACTTCGAGCCGAGCTCGCTCGATCCGGGCAGCCCGCGCGAGAACCCGGTGCGGGGCTTCTCAAGCTTCCCCGATCCGGAGGGCGGGCCGAAGCTGCGCCAGCGGCCGGCGACTTTCGCCGACCACTACTCGCAGGCCCGGCAGTTCTGGCGATCGATGACGCCGCCCGAGCAAGGCCATATCGTGAATGCCTTCACGTTCGAGCTGAGCAAGGTCGAGACGCCGGCGATCCGCAAGCGCATGCTCGGTCACCTCGACCTCGTCGAGCCGGCGCTGGGCAAGCGGGTCGCGGCGGCGATGGGCATGACAGGGCAGGCCGAGCGCCTCATGCCGGCGGTGACGCCGCGCGACGATCTTCCGCCTTCCCCGGCTCTCAGCATCGTCGCCAAGACCCTCGAGACGTTGAAGGGGCGCACAGTCGCGGCGCTGGTGACGGACGGCAGCGATGCGGCCCTCCTTCAAAAGGTCCGCCTGGCCGTCAGGAAGGAAGGCGGGCAGCTCGAGGTGGTGGCACCGCGGATCGGCGCCCCGAAGGACGGCATCGTCCCCGACAGGCAGCTCGACGGGGCACCGTCGTGCCTGTTCGACGCCCTCGTCGTGCTGCCCTCGCGCGACGGCGCGCGGGAGCTGCTCGGCGCGGCCGCGGCCGTCGACTGGCTGCGCGACGGCTTCGCGCACCTGAAGGCCATCGGCTTCAGTGGGGATGCCGGGCCGCTGCTCGCCAAGGCTGGCATCGAGGCCGATCCCGCCCTGGGCGTCGTCGCCCTCGACGGCAGTCGCGGGCTCGACGCCTTCCTGGCGGCCGCGCGAAAATACAAGATCTGGGACCGCGAGCGGCTGGTCCGGCCGCAGCCTTAGGCCGCTGCCCCGTCAGGCCGTGCGATAGCGGCCCTCGGCGTCGACCGCCACACGGCCGTTCTCGATCAGCTCGTCGAGATGCTGCGCGATGGTGCGTCTCTCTGCGTCGTCGACCCAGAGCTCCTGGATGTGCGGCGGGTAGAGCAGGCGCCGGGCAACGAGCTCGTCGAGCGTGAGCGGCGCGGCCTCGAGCCATCCCAGCAGACGCCGCTCGCGCTCGTCGATCTTGCCGGCGAACGCCGCAAGGTCATGCAGGAAGCGGTCGCGGTCGGTGTAGACGCCGCGGTGGTGCGAGGTCACCCAGACCCGCGCCGGAATCTCGGGCAGGCGCTGCAGGGTGCGGCGGAAGTCGCCCAGGTTGGAGGTGGCATCGCCATAGTACGGGCCGAAGCCGGTGAGATCGATGTCGCCGATGAAGGCGACGCCCTCGGGCTCGACCAGCAGCACGCAATGGCCCGCCGTGTGGCCCGGCATGTGGAAGGCGCGCACGCGGCTGCCGCCCAGCTCCCAGATCATGCCGTCGCGATAGGCGATCGCATCGGGACGCGGCGCGTAGAAGAAGTCGCGCTGGAACTTGGCGAGCATCGCCGGCAGGCGCGCCTCGCTGCTGCCGTAGGAGGCGGCGAGCCCTGCCCAGCTGCGTGCCGCCGCGAGGTCGCGCTCGTGCACGTGCACGGCCGCCTTCGGGAGGCGGTGCAGGCCCGCCATGTGATCCTCGTGCACGTGCCCCAGAACGACCAGCTCGGTGGAGTCGAACGCCGGGCCGATGTGATTGGCGACGATCGGCGTGTCGAACGCGACGCGCGTGTCGGCGCCCTCGATCATCACCTGGTTGCCGTCGGGATACTTGCCGCTCTTGTCGCCGAGGAAGACCGTGACGCGGCCGAACTCGGCACGCTGGGGAACGAAACGCTGCAGCAAGGAACGGTACCGGGTTGGAGGTGCGGGTGCAGGCGGAGCTTGCTGCTTCTAGCCAACGCCGGGCGCCGGCTCAATGGGAGTCAGGAGAGCCGGACGGCCGCCGCCTCCAGCATGTCGGCGAGGAGGTCGGCCAGGCGCTCGTGGTCCTCCCCGCCGTCGATCTGGGCCGACACGAACAGCCCGTCGGCGGTCGCCATGGTGATCCTGGCCAGCATCTCTGGCAGGCGGTCCGCACGGTGCCCGGGACGGCGCGGCAGCACCTGTCGCCAGAAATCGGCCATGTTGGCGATCACACGCCGGCGGATCTGCTTGAACAGGCGACGCGCCTGCATCTCGCCCGGCTGGCGCTGCAGGGACAGCACCAGGCCGAGTCGCCAGAACTCCGGGTTGGACGCGATGCTCGCGATCGCCGAGCGGATGCGCCGGGCCACCTCGTCGCGGCGCGAGGCGTTTGCCGCCGGTGCGGACCAGCCCGGCAGGCTGGCCGACCATTGTGCGAAGCTGTGCTGGATCATCGCCGCGAACAGCGCGTCCTTGTCGGCGAAGTGCCAGTAGACGGAGCTGGCCGGCAGGCCAGAACGCTCGACCACCTTCGAGATCGACGTGCCCTGGTAGCCGAGCTCGTGCGCCAGCGCGAAAGTCGCGTCGAGGATGCGCAGCCGTGACTCGGCGCCGCGCCGCCTCGGCTGGCGCGCAGCGGCCTCCGCCTTGCCGTGCGCGGCGCGCCCGCCGGCCTGCTTGCGTCGCTCGGTCGTCGCCCCCTTCGCCACTTTTGCCTTGCCGATCAATCCTGTAGTGATCATACCATTATGGAGCGATCACTCCACATTTCAAGCGAAGCGGAGGAACGGCATGGGCGCGCGCACAGGATCGCAGTTTCTCGAGGGACTGCGCCGGACCAGGCGGGAAATCTGGGTCGACGGCGAGAGGATCGGGGACGTCACCAGCCATCCCAAGCTGCGCGGCGGCGCCGAGAGCCTGGCCGCCATGTTCGACCGCCAGCACGCCTACGCGGCCGAGTGCCTTTACACGGATCCCGAAAGCGGCCAGCCGACCAACGTCAGCCACATGATGCCGCGCTCGCGGGACGCGCTGCGCCAGCGCCATGCGGGGCTGGTGCGGCTGTCGGAGGGCTCGATGGGCATCATGGGCCGCACGCCCGACTACATGAACATGAAGTTCGCCGCCTTCGCCTCGGCGCCTCGCGTGTGGGCCGGCGCCGACGGGCGCAACGCGCGCGGCGCCGAGAACCTGGTGCGGTTCCAGCGCCGCCTGGCCGAGCACGACATCGCGCTCACCCACACGATCATCCAGCCGACCACCGACAAGCGGACCGACGCCCGGATCCTCGGCAACAAGGTCACCATCCGCAAGGTCGGCGAGACGTCCGACGGCATCGTCGTCCGCGGGGCGCGCGTGCTCGCTACCCTGGCACCCTATGCCGATGAGCAGACGGTGTATCCGGGCCAGCCCATCCCGGCCGGGGCGACCGACTATGCCCTGGCCTTCGCCATTCCTCTCGACACGCCCGGCCTCAAGTTCCTGTGTCGCGACTCGGCGTCGGCGCCCGGTGCCGACCCGTTCGACAAGCCATTGTCATCGCGCTTCGACGAGCAGGATGCGTTCTGTATCTTCGACGACGTGGTGGTGCCGCGCGACCGCGTGTTCATCGACGGCGATGTCGAGATCTACAACTCGATGCGCGAGACCGGCTACGCGATCAGCATGGTCACCCAGTCGACCGTCCGCGCGCTCACCAAGCTCGAGTTCGCCTATGGCCTGGCCACGCGCATGGCCGAGCTGATCGGCGACCATTCGCCGGCCACGACCGAGATGCTGGGCGAGCTGGCCTGCTACGTGCGCCTGACCGCGAACGCCGTGGAGCTGTCGCTGGAGCAGGCGAGCGAGCGAACCGACGGCATATGGTTTCCCAATGGCGCGGCGCTCGAGCCGATGCGGGCGATGCTGCCCGTGTGGATGCCGCGGGTGGCGGAGATCATCACGCTGATCGGCAGCCACAACCTGCTGACGACGCCGAGCCGCGCCCAGCTCGACGACCCTGTCCTGCGGCCGCTGATCGACGAGATGCTGGGCGGCGCCGACGGCGTTCCCGCCGACGAGCGGGCGGCGGTGTTCCGCCTGGCCTGGGATTTCGTCGGCTCGTCCCTCGCCGGCCGCGGCTTCCTGTACGAGCGCTTCTATCTGACCTCGGCGACGCGCAACAAGCAGATGATGCAGCGCTTCTTCGATCGCAGCCGCCCGCTGGCCCTGCTCGACGACATGCTGTCGCGGGCCAAGGCTGGCTCCGCATAGAGCGCAGGCGTCCGGCACGGCCATCGACGCCTCGGGCGTCGGGAGTTTCGCAGGTTCCTCGGTCGGGCGACTTCGGCGCGCGGCCGTCGCGAAATCGGGGAAACATATCGACGGCTTCGCGCAATCCGAGGGCAACGCGCTCCCGATACTCTCCCATCATCGACGGACGGCATCCCGCCGCCGCGACAGAAACGGGAGAGTGTCATGCAGAGCAAGATCGTCGAGCTGGACCTGAACGAGATCGAGGCCGTGACCGGCGGCGCCACCTACGCCACGCTGTCGTCGAGCACGATGCTGCAGAGCAGCTACACCGCGACGGCGTATGTCAGGCCGACCTACACCAACACGAGCACGAGCTTCACGTCCTCGTCCCTCCTGAGCGCCCCCTCGCTCAAGCTCATCTGAGTCGACGAAGACCTCGGGCGCGGCGCCCTCCCGGCGGGGAGAGGCGCCGCCGCCGTTTCCGGTATCGTGGTGCACACCGGCGTGTCGGGGATCCTCGCCGTGCCGGACGATGCCTAGGCCGCGACCGGCGCGATGGCCTTCTCGACGAACTTCCTGGCATCGAAATCCTCGGCCACCTTCATGTCGTTGCCGATCAGCTTCTCGACGTCGATGCTGGCGTATTCCATCACGCCCATGTCGCCCAGCGCCTTCTGCACCTTGGGCCCGAAGAGGCCGATCTCCTTCAGGATCGGCACGATGCGCGTGAAAAGGCGCGTGCGGAAGGCCTGCATGGCCCCCGACTCGTAGGCGTACTTGACCAGCTCGTCGACCGGCAGGCCGGAGCGTTCCCAGACCTCGGCCTGGTTGAAGCGGTCGCGCATGAAGTAGAGCGCCTCGACGGCGAACTCCTCGCGCTCGGCCCGCTCGTGATCCGACAGGTGCGGGTAGCACTCGCGCAGCGCCATGCGGCCGAACGTGACGTGACGCGCCTCGTCCTGCATGACGTAGGCGTTGATCGAGGCGGCGAGGTTGTTCTGGGCGCTGTCGCGGATGCGCTGGAAGGCGGCGAGCGCCAGCCCCTCGATCATGACCTGCATGCCGAGATAGGTCATGTCCCAGCGCCGGTCGCCGAGTGTCTGCTCGAGCAGGTTCTGCAGCGAAGGCGTTATCGGGTAGGCGGCCTTGAACTTCTCGTGGATCAGCCGCTTGTAGGCCTCGACGTGGCGCGCCTCGTCCATCACCTGGGTGGCGGCGTAGAACTTGGCGTTCATGTCGGGCACCGTGCCGACGATCTTGGCGGTGGCAATCAGTGCGCCCTGCTCGCCGTGCATGAACTGGCAGATCGTGTGGCACTGCAGGTTGAAGCGCAGCCAGCTCTTCTCCTTCTCGGTGAGCTTCGCCCACACCGGCGAGCCGAAGATCGGGATGGTCTCGTCGGCGAGGCCCATCGGGTTGTCCTCGAACAGCTCCTGCGTCCAGTCGATCCGGCTCGACGCGTCCCACTGCTGCGACTTGCCCTTCTCGTAGAGGCCCAGGAGGTTGGCCGAGCCGTCGTCGTACTCCCAGTTGAACAGAACCTCAGTCTGGCCGTCGAAGTGCCATTGCGTGATGTCGACAGGCAGCTGATAAAGCCTTTGCGTGGTCACGGGTCCTCCTCGTTGGCGTCGTGCAGTTGCGCATCAGCAGATAAATTGACGCCTGTGTCATTTCTTGCGGAGGTAACCACACAGTCAATGCGGGAACATGGCATTGATCCAAATCAATTGGCAGCAGGTGGGGTCCCGTAAGGATCAAATGATCGCCGGCTTGGACCGGAGCACCAGCCATGCACCTCTCACGCAGGCTGAATTCCGCCCGTGCAGCTGCTGGATCAGTCCCTCATTTCGCCGACCTGTCATCCAGCTCAGGCGGGTAGACCCGCCCTACGAAGACCCTCCGCATAAAGTGCAGGATGCTTGGGATCCCGATAGGGGCCCATGACGTCCCCGAGGTTTGACAGGCTCAACCTCGGATCGAATGTCCGCAGCCGGGCGCACAGCTTCCCAGCGTCCGCCAGCCTGCCTGCCATCGCCGCAGCGGCGGCAGCGATGCGCAAGCCCTCATGGGTATCCGGAGGCCTTCGCAGCCCCCTTTCAGCCCACACGCTTGCCTCTTCGTAACGGCCCGCCATGTAGTGGGCGTGTGCCACCGCGGTCTCCCATCCGGCGAACCCGCGATCGAGCGGGCTCAGCCGCATTGCCCGCTGGAAGTGCTCGATCGCTCGATTGCTTCGACCCGACCACACATTGATCCAACCGCTCCATCCCCAGACGATCGCGGCATTGGGATTGAGCGCAATGGCATGGTCGAGGTACGCCGCCCCCGACTCCAGATCTCTCACCCCGAGAGCGAGGGCAAATCCAGCCGTGCCAACTGCGATGGCGTCGTTCTGGTCCAGCATCCAGGCCCTTCGCGCCAGCCGGTTCGCCTCGTCGATGTCCGCCGGCGTTATGACACCCCACCGACCGCCCCGACGCACCGCATAGCACACCGCTGCCCTCGCATGGGCCACGGCAGATTTCGGATCGAGCTCGATCGCCCGCAGAAAGAGCGCCAGCGCATCCTCGACGGCTGGTTTGGTCATCGAGTGGAGGCTCGCGCGTCCACGAAGGACGAGGTCATAGGCGTCGAGCCGTTGGGTCGGCTTGTGCAGCGCACGTTCGATCTCGGCGCGATCCAGCCGAGGCATCAAGCTGCCGACGATGCGCGACGTCATCTGGTCCTGAAGCTCGAAGACGTCCTCGATGCCGCCCTCGAAGTGCTCGGACCACAGATGTACACGCGTCGCAGCCTCGACAAGCTGGCCGGTTATGCGAATCCGATCTCTCGATTTGCGGACACTTCCTTCCAGGACGTACCGGACGCCGAGTTGCTGACCGACTCGCTTCACGTCGACATCGCCATCCCGGAACGTGAAGCTCGAATTCCGGGCGATAACGAACAGCCAGCGAATGCGCGACAGGGCGTCGATGATGTCCTCGCCGAGACCGTCGATGAAGTACTGCTGCCCGTCATGGCCGCTCAGATTTCGAAATGGCAGGACGGCGATCGACGGCCTGTCCTGCAACGCGAGAGCCGGCGCGCTCTCCGTCACAGGCTCGCCGCTCGATGCAACGGCTGTCGGCACGATCAACCGATAGCCGCGACGATGCCGCGTCTCCACGAAGCGGGGGTTGCGCGGATCGTCATCGAGAGCGCGCCGCAGCTTCTGCACGCACGCGGTCAACGCGTCGTCGCCGACCGCCTTGCCGTCCCACAGCCGGTCGATCAGCTCCTGCTTGGTCACGATCTCGGTGGGCCGCTCGGCCAAGAGCGCCAGCAGGCCGAGCACGCGCGGCGTCAGCTTGACCTCGGCGTCGCCGCGCCACAGCCGACCGGCGCCGGAGTCGAACCGATAGTCCCCGAACGCCATCGGGCGTGACGTCGTCGCTTCGACGGAAGTTGGCCGGTTCCCCGTCATTACTTCCCGCTCTCGGAGGCGAAGACTGTCGCATTCGCCTCGCCTCCTTTCAACCGGCGAGCGATCGACGGAGGAGAAGATGACTCGCCTCACCTGGCGGACGGTTGGGGTCCTTGTCGCGACACTCAGTGGTCTCGGATCGGCCGCCGCCCTCGCCAAATACCCAACGAAACCGTCCGCCGAGACCGCCTGCCAGGCGGCCCTCTTCGAAGGCTACGTTCCGATCTTCCAGGACCGGGACACGTTGCCCAAGGACGGAGTCTTCGCCATCGCCCTCCAGCCGATGGCCGACGTCGTCTTCTTCGTGCGGTCGAGCGGCGCGATGACGTCCGGCTACGGCGGGCTCGTAACCTTCGAGAACCTGCCGGCCGGCCGCTACGCCATCATCCTGTCCCAGCCGGCCAGGCTCGACGCGGTGCAGCAGCGCCCCTTCCAGGCGATCCCGGTTGCCGAGTGGAGCGACGAGCCGGGCTGCCCGGGCATGGCGGAGATCGCTGTCGAGGGCGGACCACTCACGCTGCAACTGAGTGGTGCCGAAACGCCTTCGATCATGGTCGCGGTACTCAGGCTCCCCGATTGACGCCGGCCCGCGCTCCGGTTTCGCGCCGATCACGGCGGCCCCAGCCAGTCGCTGGCGCGCACGGCAACCCCTCAACTGTCAGTACCGCTCGTAGCTCTTCTCCTCGACAATCTCCGACGCGAGAAGCTCGCTGATCTTACGCTTGATCGCCGCCCTTCGATCGTTCTGCCGATAGACCGAGCGGGCGAGGACGACGAACTCGTCGTCGAACCGTCCCGCCGCCTCCCTGCGTCGCAGCGCGTCCTCGACGTCCCACAATGCCTCGTTGACGGTGCGCAGCGCCGCCTTCCTCGCCGCCAGATCGGGCGACGCGGCGAGCTGCGGGCCGGCAATGGCGGCGAGCAGGTCCAGCTCGCGCACCACGTTGGCATGGGCGCGCGCATCCTTCAGGCGCTCGACCTTGATCTCCAGGATGGTGATCTTGTCGATCACCTCGCCCCAGGACACCGGGATCCGGGGCGCGAGCGCGGCACCCGCCCGTCCCGGCTGCCCGTGCGTGCCGACGAGATTGCGAAGCTCGGCCTCGATCTCGCCGAATACCGGGCGCCAATCGCCGGGCGAGGCCTGGCGGAACAGCCGCATGGTCGGGTACCAGGGGCTGTCGGGCCGGTCGAGCAGCCAGCGCCAGTCCGGAACGGCTTTCAGCGCCACCCAGGTCCTGATGCCGAGCGCGCCGGCCAGATGCGCGATGGCCGTGTCCGACGTCACGACCAGGTCGCACAGGGTCATGATGGCCGCGGTGTCGAGAAAGGCCTCGCGGCCGGCGTCGAAGTCGTCGCCCGGCGTCTCGACCCGCATGCCGTCGGGCAGGTCGGCGAGCTGCTCCAAACCTTCGCCTTTCTGCAGGCTGATGAGGCGCACGTCGGGCAAACGCGACAGGCCGGCGAGCGCGGCCAACGGATAGGACCGGCCGCGATCGACCGGCCCCCGCCTGCCCTGCCAGGCGACGCCCACACGCAGGCCCGCTGGGCCAACCAGACGCTGGCGCCATCGGCCAACCCGATCGTCCTCGGCCCGCAGGTAAGGCACCTCCGACGGGATCGTCGGCAGCGTCGTCCCGAGGGCAAGCGGCAGGCTCAGCAGCGGAACCCGCACGTCGCAGCGCGGCAGAGGCCCGGTCGGATCGACGACCTCGATGTCCGGCCCGAGACTGCGCATCAAGCCGGTCAGGGCACGCTGCGGGGCGAACACGACACGCGCCGCGCGCCGCCGCAACAGCGCCAGGTAACGGCAGAACTGGATCGTGTCGCCGAACCCCTGCTCCCAATGCACCAGGACCGACTTGCCCGCCAGGTCGCCCGCGCCCTGCCATGACGGGACCTCGGGATCGCCGATCGCCGGAAACTCCGGCTTGAACCGCCGCACCTCGTACAGAGGCCAGCCACGCTCGAAATCGCCCCTGAGCAGCAGCAACTGCGCCTTGTTCCAGCTCGCCTCGCGCCAGTCGGCACGCAGGGCGAGGGCGCGGTCGTAGCTCGCCAGGGCCTCGTCGAACTTCTGCAGCTCCAGCAGGATGGCGCCGCGGTTGCTGTGGGCTTCGAGGCTGTCGGGCGCGAGCGCCACGGCCTTGTCGTGGTGGGCGAGCGACTCGCCCAGCCGATCGAGCTGCCGCAGGATGATGCCCCGATTGACGTAGGCAGCGGCAAGGTCCGGCGCGAGCGCGAGGGCGCGGTCGCAGCTCGCCAGGGCTTCGTCGAATCTCTGCAGCTCCTGCAGGGTGACGCCACGATTGTTGTGCGCCTCGGCATTGCCGGGCTCGAGAGCCACGGCCCGGTCGTGGCTGGCGAGCGACTCGTCCAGCCGATCGAGCTGCCGCAGGACGATGCCGCGATTGCCGTGGGCAACGGCAAGGTCGGGTGCCAGCACGATCGCGCGGTCGTAGGCGGCAAGCGCCTCGTCGAGTCGTTCGATCTCGCGCATGACGGCGCCGCGGTTGACATGAGCCTCGGCAAAGTCCGGCTTCAGCGCTAACGCGCGGTCGTAATCGCGCAGCGCCTCGTCGAAGCGCCGCAGGGCGGCGTGGGTCGCGCCGCGGTTGACGTGGAACTCCGCGCGATCTGCCTGCGCGGCGATCGCCCGATCATGACTCGCCAGGGCATCGTGCAGGCGCCCGACGTCGCGCAACAGGTTGCCGCGATTGGTGAGAGACTCGCCGTCGCGCGGATCGAGCTCGATGGCGCGGTCGTAGGCGGCGATCGCCTCCTCCGGCCGCTGCAGGTCGGCGAGGAGCAGGCCACGCAAGCGGTGCAGCTCGGCCCGGTCGCCCTTGCGCGCCAGGACCCGGTCGATGCCGTCGAGGGCTTCCGGGAAACGGCCGAGCGCCCTCAGCGTCGTCGCACGCCGGGTCTCGGCCTCGACGTGATCGGGTTCGAGGGCGATCACGCGATCGTAGCCGGCCACGGCGTCTGCCCGCCGGCCCAGCTCCAGCAGCGCATTGGCCCGCCCGAAATGGGCATCGGCGTAGGCCTCGTTGAGGACGATCGCCTTGTCGAAGCAGGCGAGCGCCTCGGCAGGCCGGCCCAGTCGGCGCAGCGTGCTGCCGAGATTGAACTGGGCCGCCGCCTCGTCCGGCCGCACGCGGATCGCCTCTCCGAGCAGCTCGGCGGCGCGCGGCAATCGCCCGGTCTGGGCATGCAGCACGCCGAGCAGGTGCAGCGCGTCGAAGTGCCGGGGGGCGGCCTCGAGGATTGCCTGGTAGAGCCGCTCCGCCGCCGGGTAGTCGCCCTTCCGATGGAGCGCGAATGCCTTCTGCAGATCTGCCGGAGCGGTATCGGACATGCTGGCCTTGCGAACGAGGGGCACCCTGCCCGGTCCGCCATCGGATCGCAACGAGCACCCGCCCTCCTCGCTCCCGCCCGGGCAGGAGAACCGCCCGACTCGGGCGCTCGGCCGTCGTGCCGCCTCGTCACCCGAATCGATGCCGGCGGCGACGCAAGTTCCCGGCTGCACTCTGGCCCGCGACCCGATCCCCGCTCTAAGCTCGCGGTCCAACGAGGCATGAAGGAACCGCATGAGCCAGACCCTGTTCGCCAACGCCCATGTCCTGCTCGACGGCGCCGCCCGCCTGCAGCCGGGCACCACCGTGCTGGTCGAGGATGGCCGCATCGCCGCGGTGTCCCAAGGGTCGATCGCGGCGCCGGACGCCCGGGTCGTCGATCTCGGCGGGCGGACGCTGATGCCGGGGCTGATCGATGCGCATGCGCACATCACCGGGCTGTCGCTCACCCCGAAGAACATCGCCTATCCGCAGGCCGAGATCGCCATCGCCTCGGCCAACTACCTGCGCAACTGCCTGATGGACGGCTACACGACCATCCGCGAAGCAGGCGGCGCCGACCACGCCACCGCCCACCTGCTCGCCGAAGGCCACATCGTCGGGCCGCGGCTCTACTACTCGGGCAAGGCGCTGACCCAGACCGGCGGCGGCGCCGACTTCCGCAAGCCCGACGAGGAGATCGATCCGTGCGGCCATGTCGGGCCGTTCTCCAACATGTCGACGATTGCCGACGGCGTCGATGCGGTGCGCCGGGCGGCGCGCGAGGAGCTGCGCAAGGGCGCCACCCAGATCAAGCTGTTCGCCTCTGGCGGCGTGGTGTTCCCGGCCGAGGGCCACGCCACGCGCTACGAATACTCCAACGAGGAGCTGCGGGCCGTGGTCGAGGAGGCCGAGGCGCGCGGCACCTACGTGATGGCGCACGTCTACACCGACGAAGGCGTGCGGCGCTGCCTGAAGGCCGGCGTGCGCTCGATCGAGCACGCCAATTTCGTGAACGAGGAGACGGTGGCCATGATGGCCGGGCACGGCGCCTTCTACGTGCCGACCTTCATCTCCCTGGTGCAGCGGGTCGAAAGCGCGGCCGAGACGCACCTGCCCGACGCCATCGTGCACAACCTCGAGAGCACGATCGCGCGCGGCAAGCAGGTCTATCGCTGGGCGCGCAAGCACGGCGTGCCGGTCGGCCTCGGCACCGATTTGTGGGGACCCGAAGCGCAAAAGTGCCAGCTGAGAGAGCTGGAGCTGCGTCTGGAGCTCGATTCGCCCGCCGAGATCCTGCGCTCGGCGACCGCGATCAATGCCGAGCTGCTGATGGAGAAGGGTCAGCTGGGCACCATCACCCCCGGCGCCCATGCCGACCTGCTGGTGGTCGAGGGCGATCCGCTGGCCGATTTGCGCGTGCTGCTCGATCCGCAGAAGAACCTGAAGCTGATCATGAAGGCCGGCGCGATCTGCAAGGACGAGTTGACGGCGTAGCCCATCCTCGCGTGGCCGGCCTGCCCTGCCGTCACCGCAAGAGGCGAATGCGGACTCTCCAGGCTCGCCATCGTCGCCGACGCGTCCCCACCGCCAAACAGAATCCGGGCGTGCCAGGATCGAGCCCCAAGGCGACGCGGCCCGCGACGACACAACCGCTCGGGCTCATGGCCGCGTGCTTGCCCACCGCGCCCCTGCCGCCGTAACGGCAATCACCAGGTCATGCGCACGCCGGCGGTCAGCGCATGCGTGCTGTCCTGGCCGGCGATGTTGCCCTCGTAGCGGAGATAGACCGACGAGGCCTCGGCGACCGACGTCGTCGCCTGCACGCCCACGACGGCGCCGTCGCGCGTCGGCGTGGCGCCATACGTCGTGAACAGGAAGCTCGGCGCGCCGGCCAGCGACGACGTCACCGGCCGCGTCACGTCGGCGAACTCGTGGCTCCAGCCGAGCCGCAGCTGGGCGTAGAGCCGGTCCCGCCAGCCGAGATCCATCGAGCCGCCGAGCTGCACGCCGATCACCGAGCGCAGCGAGTTGGTGGTCTGTGCCGCGACGCTGAGGTTGAGCGACTGCGCACCGGTCTCGGTGAAGGCGTTCTGCGTGCCGGTGTAGCCCTGCAGGCGGGCGAACGGCGTGATGAAGGGCATCGCCACGGCACCGAGCGCCGTGCCACCGAACGTGAAACGGTAGCCGCCTTCGATCTGGCCGAAGAGCTGGTTGGCCCCGGTGAGGCCCTGCGCCGTGCGCTGCTGCAGGTTGGGGATGGAGATGTTGCGCCACATCTGGTTGGTCGAGTAGGCGTAGCTCGCCATCCCGTCGAGATAGAACGGGCCCTCGAAGAAGCTGCCGTACAGGCCGACCTGGAAGGTGTTGGAGCTGCTCTGGCCGGAGAAGCCCGACACCCATTGCGTGCCGGTCGTGTAGCCCACCGTGACGCCGGCCAGGAAGTTGGGCGCCAGCAGACGGTCGAGACCGGCCGCGAAGCCGCCGACATTGTAGGTCGTCGAGCCGGTGACGGCGCCGGTGCCGACCGTGCCGGTGCTGCCCAGCGCGCCGCCCCACGCGCCCCACGTCGCCGGCGAGAAGGTCTGGCAGGCGACCGTGCAGGCCTCCGCCAGCGCCACGCGGTTGCCGCGCGGGCCGACGCTGCCACCGCCCACCTGCAGGGCGAAGTTGTTCATGAAGAGCTGGGCGCTCTGCACCATCGAGTTGGAGAAGGCCGAGTAGTTCTGGCCGCTGATCGAGGTCAGGAACGGCAGCACCTGCGAGCTGTTGAGGCTCGCGATCGTGCCCAGGATGGTGGCGAAGTCGCCCGTCGCGCTCGGTGCACCGGCGTCGAGCGCACCGCCGACGGCGGCTTGCGTCGGTGTCTGCGCCGCCGCCGCAAAGCCGCCGATCTGCAGCGTCAGGTAGGCATTGTTGGCGTCGTAACTCAGCGACGGCTGCAGGAAACCGTCGGTGGTGGCGGCAGAGAACTGGCCGCTGAGGCCATTGCCGGCGGTGATCAGGGTGTAGGTCGTGCGCGGGGCGTAGAGGCCGGGCTGCGGCACGACATTGAGCGCACCACCCTGGAGCGCAACGCTCCCGACGACGACGACCTTGTCGCTGACGCCGGTTGGGCTGACCTCGGCAAGATGCGAGCCCGCGGAGACATGGGTGTAGTTGCCGGCTACCGTGAAGGTTCCGATCGAGTTGCCCGGCGAGACGATGCCGGAATTGATGACGTCGCCATTCACCTGGCCGCTTCCGCCCAGGGTGCCGTGATTGGTGACGGTCTTCGCGGTCAGCGTCCGGTTGATCGCGGCCGTGGCGTCGCGGTCAACGGTGAGGGTACCGGACGGAGAACCCGAGAGGCCCGAGAGGTTCACTGGGCCGTTGAAGATCACCGTGCCATGACCGCCCACGGTCAGGCTGTTGCCGTACCCGGCGAACTCAGCGTCGAACGTCGCCGTCGAGCGCCTGTCCGTCTTCAGGGTGGTGGCAGCGAGCAGAGCGGTCGGCAGGTTGGTGACGAAGCCGTTCGGCAGCTCGACCGTGCTTTGCAGAACCAGCATCGGCTTGACCACCGGCACGGTCGTCAGGTCCGAGCTCGACAGCGCGTAGCCGGCGTAGCCATTGATCGGATCGAACAGGTAGTTGAAGCCCGAGTAGAACTGGCGCCCGGTGTTGATGAAAGGCGTGCTCGATGTCGAATCGAGCACCTTGCACGGCGTCAGGCTGGTCGCCGATGCGCAGGTGCTGCTGTCCGCCGGGACATGGAAATGGTAGAATGCGGCCTCCTGGGGGTGGCCCGGCATCGAGATGTCGATCCTGCCGCCGACCGGCGGCTTGTCGCGATCGGCACTGACCTTTACGTAGGCATTGGCTATGCCGGTGTCGTGCAGGATCGTGCCGGAGTTGTAGGTGCCGCCCGTACCGCTCGAGAGAGCGACCGGCGTTCCATCCCACAGATTCGCTCCCTTCGCCGTGTCGGGCGTGAGCTTGACGAAGGAATAGACGTTGTTCGCCTTTGTAAGGCCAACCACGAGCTGGTCGTTCATCACCACGTAACCCTGGTTGGGCAGCGGCTTGCCGTCCACGGACACGTCAAGCAGTGGATTGAACCCTTCGGCGGAGATCTGCTTCAGGGTCTTGTCCTTGACCTGCTGCTCGAACGGCACGTCTTTCTTGTAGATGCCTTCGTAGATGTTGGTCCGATTGTTGCCGATGCCGAAATAGGAAGTGGTGTGGTCGGTTGTCACGACGAGCACCTTGATCGTCGCCGTGCCGCTGGTCTGGCTTCCCGGCTGGATCAGGTTGATCGGCAGATGGTAGAACTCGCCGGCCGGCGTGACGCCGCTGCTGTCGTAGTTGAAGGCACCGTGCCCGTCGGGCGTCAGGCCCTTGAGCGCGTCCGGGTTGTGCTTGAGAAGGATCGACTTCGCAATGGCGACACCTGTCGATCCCGTGTCGACGATGACCGGCATGGCCGTGCCGTTACCCACCGAGATGCTTATGCGGACCTCGGAGTTGGTGAAGCTGCCGTCTTTCTTGCCATTCAGCGCATTGGCGCTGCCGTCCTCCTTGGGGTTCCAGGGAATTACGAGACTGGTGTCCGACGTGTACAGGTTCCAGCTCGGCGCAGGCTGAGCGACGGCGGGCGTGGAGCCGAGCAAGAAAACGACCGGGCTCGCGGCGAAGGCCGCGAGAGCGATCGAGAGCTGTCGCGACATGACCCCTCGTTCCTCTTGCCAACGTCTCGGCGCCATCAAGTCGTGCCGAGGCGGGCGGCGGCGGGTGCCCGTGTGGAGACACTGTTCTCGCAGTGGATACGGAGTGGCGACGCAGGCACCGCCGCCATCCTCCCCGACACGTCCATTGTCGCACCGCCGCGCTGCAGCGAGGCGCCGTGCAACGGAAAATGCGTGCGCATACGCGGCCGAAAGCAGGCCAGCTGCCATTTTGTTTATCATGGAACTCCCCCAAGAATCGCCGTCAGGCGAACCCATCCACTCTCCCCAAAGTGGCCTGCCGAACGCACTTTGCGCTCGTTGCGGGACATTTGCAATGCGCGTGAAAAATCGTGAGTCAGACCACAAACCGACAGTGGCGCCGCGCACGCACTCGGCCGGGCGACAGGACTCTCATCTGCGTTGGTCGTCGGCCCTCTTGCCAAGACCCGTCCGATGCCGCGCCCGACGCGACGCCAACAGCCCAAAGCTCAGCTCGTCACCGGCACCTTGAGGCGGGTCTTGCCATTGAACGATACGAGCTTGATTTCTCGTTCCCGCTTGCGGGTTTGGGCGATGCCGCCCCTACCCCGCCGTCGACTGCAACGCCCGCCGCGCCAGCAGTCGCACCACCAGGTAGCCGCCGATCACCAGCGCGGTCTGGATCAGGGCGAGGACCGAGCCCGCCTCCTGGCGGCCGGTGACGGTCCACAGGAAGATGTCGACCGACAGCATGCGCACGCCCGGCCCGGCGAGCAGGACCACGGTGTCGAGCACGCGCACGGCGATCACGAACAGCAGGATCCAGGCGCCGACCACCGCCGGCCGCAGGAGCGGCAGCCAGATGCGCAGGAAGGTCCTGATCCAAGAGCCGCCGTGCACGCGCGCCGACTCCTCGAGCTCGGCGCTGAGCTGGACCATGGTGCTGGTGAAGAAGCGCGAGGCGACCGGCAGGCCTCGCGCCACGAGGGCCAGGATCACGACCCACAGCGTGCCGTAGATCGGCAGCCAGACGAAAGCCCACAGGAAGCCCAGGCTCATCACCAGGCCGGGGATCGCCCACGGCGCCCAGGCCAGGATGTCGAGCGCCAGGCGGCCGCGCCACGCCGTGCGCGTCACCACATAGGAGATGAAGAGCGACATGACGACGCCCAGGCTCGCCGCCACGGCGCCGACGATCAGCGTGTCGGTGATCGAGCGCAGCACGTCCTCGCGGCCGAGCGCGCTCTTCCAGTGGGTCGTGGTGAACATCTCCCAGCTGATGAAGCCGCTCAGCTCCATGAACGAGTTCAGCAGCAGGACGACGAACGGCAGGGCGCCGAAGACGACGAAGAAGGCGAGGATGGCGGCGAAGGCGATCCAGCGGCCGAAGCCGAGATCCATGGGCTGGGCCTTGAAGCCGCGGCCCGACACCGTCGTGTAGGCGCGGCCCCGCAGCAGCCGCCATTGCACCACGATCAGGCTGCCGGTCAGCGCCAGCAGGATCAGCGCCAGCACCATGGCAGCGCCGAAATTGGCGACATGGCCGCCGTAGGCGAGATCGTAGATTCGCGTGGTGAGCACGAAGATGTTGGCGGGCGTGCCGAGCAGCTGCGGCAGCTCGAACGATTCCATCGCCACCACGAAGGACAGGATGCCCGACGCGAGGAGCGCCGGCAGGAGCAACGGGAAGTTGATGCGCCACAGGGTGCGCCAGGCGCTGGCGCCGGCCATGCGCGCGGCCTCCTCGAGCGTGGCGTCCATGGCGAGCATTGCCGGGTGGATGAACAGGAACAGCACCGACGCCGAACGCACCGCGCCCAGGACGATCAGGCCACCGTAGGAATAGACGTCGATCAGGCCTTCGCCGCCCGGAATGACCGCACCAAGCCATTGGTTGAGCATGCCGACGTTGGGCGCGCCGAGCAGCATCCAGGCCAGCACCCACGGCAGCTCGGGCAGGAAGAACATGAAGACGAGCAGCCCTTCGAGCAGGCGCTTGCCCGGCGTGTTGGTGCGCGCGATGCACCACGCGAAGGCGGCCGCCAGCGCCAGCGCCAGCAGGGTGCGCGGGATGGCGATGCCCAGGCTGGTCAGCAGGACCTCCCAGGTGGCACGGTCCGACAGCACGGCGCGCCAGTGCTCGAAGGTGATCGTGCCGGGCTGGCCGGGGGCGGCGCTCCACAGCGTGCCGAACACCACCATGCCCAGCGGATAGACCACCAGGAGCGCGACCAGCACGGTGAGGCCGAACGGCAGCCACGCTTCGAGGCGCGGGCCGCGCCGCCGGGCGGGCGGGTGGGCCTCCTCCGCGCCGCCGGCGAGCGAGCTTTCCGCCGAGGTCATCCGCTATTTCTTGAGGCCCGCCGCCTTCAGGTATGGCTCGGCCTTGGCCGACCATTCGAAGAACAGCTTCGAGCCGAACTCGTAGGTGTCGGGGTTGTTGGGGAACGGCTTGGCGGTGGCGAAATGTGCCAGCTCGGGAATCCTGGGCGTGACGTCCTTGCGGATGAACGGGCCGCCGGGATCGTCGGCACTGATCTGCTGCGCCGATTTGGTCAGGAAGTAGTTCATGAACACGCGGGCGGCGTTGGGATGCGGCGCGTCCTTCAAGAGGTTCATGCCGCCGAATAGCAGCATCACGCCGTCCTCGGGCACCACCAGCCGGAAGGGATGCGGCTTGGGCAGCTTCCAGATGTCGGCCGCGCCGACCTGGGTGGGATGGATGAAGATGCCGTACTCGCCGCGCGCGATCTGCTTGGGCGCCTCGATCTCGGCGCGGGTCAGCGCCTTAACGTTGTCGATCACCTTGCGCAGGTAGTCGTCGCCGTAGGCCTTCCAGCCATAGGCCGCCCAGCGCGAGCCGGGCGACGGCCCGATCGGCTCGGACAGCACGATCAGGCCCTTGAACTTCGGGTCCTCGAGATCCTTGTAGCTGTTCGGGCCGCGCTCGGGCGGGCACAGCCGGTTGTTGACCAGGATGAAGTAGCCGCCGCAGGTGATCATCAGCGTGTGGCCGTTGCCGGCCTTGACGTCGACCAGCGGGTCGAGGATCCACGGCACGCCGGGCTCCACCGCCGCCGGCAAGGTGCCGAACGGCTGGTCGAGGCCGCGCGCGGCCAGACGGCGATTCTCCGGGCTACCGGAGGAGCGGATGTCGATGCTGGCCTTGCCGGCGGCGCGCTCGGCGTTCCAGCGCGCCTCGAAATCGCCAGTGCGGCCCGGCGCCAGCTCGACCTTGATGCCGTAGAGCTTCTCGAACTCGCGCGCCTGCCGCTGGGTCGCATCGCCCGGTGCGCCGAAGAACGACCACACGAGCAGCCCCTCCTTCTTGGCCGCGGCGACGACCTGATCCCACGACCCCGTCGTCCCCTGGGCGCGCGCCGGCGAGCCGGCCGCCGCCCCCAGCGCGCCGAGCCCGAGGACCGAGCCCATCTGCGCCAGCGTCTGTCTGCGTTTCATGGTCTGCCTCCAATGATGATGGGCCACTCCGTGGCGCTCATGCTCTTGCGGACCGCAAGCATCTCGCTCGCTCATGGCGATATGAGCGAGCGAGATGCTCGCGGTCCGCAAGAAGATGAAAGGAGCGCCACTCCGTGGTGCGCTCCCGGCCATGAGCCTGTTTCGGACAACGCCTCCATTTTTCACAGCCTCGCGGTGTCTGCCGCCGGCCAGGCGCGGATTGCCTCGGGCGCGAAGTCGAGCGCCACCGCGGCCCCGATATCGTGCAGCTGGACGGTGGGGCCGAAGGCGCGCACGCGCGCCTCGCCGACGCCCACGATGTACTCCGTGCGCTCGCCGAGATAGAGCCGCGACAGCACACGGCCGCGCCAGCCTGCCGGACCGTCCGGCACGCGCACCTGGACAGCGGCGGAGCGCAGCATCAGCACGACTTCCTCGTCCATCCGCCAGGGATGCGTGCCGTCGAGCGCGACCTCGATCTCGCTGGCACCCAGCACCTGCGCGCACGGCACGCCGTCGGCGCCGATCGCCACGCGCGCACCCACCTGGTCGACCTGGCCCAGGAACTCCATGACGAAGCGCGTCTGCGGCCGCTGGTAGATCGCCTGCGGCGTGCCCTCCTGGACGATCCGCCCGGCATTCATCACCACCACGCGGTCGGACAGGACCATCGCCTCGCTCTGGTCGTGGGTGATGAAGATGGTGGTGACGCCGATCCGCGCCTGCACCTCCTTGAGCTCGAAGCGCATCTCGTCGCGCCGCCGCGCATCGAGGTTGGAGAACGGCTCGTCGAGCAGCAGCACGTCGGGGTCGCCGACCAGCGCCCGGCCCAGTGCGACGCGCTGCTGCTGGCCACCCGACAGCAGCGGCGCCGGCCGGTCGTGCAGCCCCTCGAGACCGAGGCTCTGCAGCATGGTCATGACCTTGTCGCGGATCTCTTCCGGCGACAGGCGTCCGCCTTGCCGCGGCCCCCGCAACGGGAAGGCAATGTTCTCGAATACGTTCATGTGCGGCCAGATCGCATAGGACTGGAACACCATCCCCATGCGGCGCTTGTCGGGCGGCAGGTGGATGCCGCGCCCGGCCGAGGTGACGACCCGGTCGCCGACCCGCACCTCGCCAGCGTCGGGCCGCTCCAGGCCGGCGATCATGCGCAGGGTAGTGGTCTTGCCGCAGCCGCTCTCGACGTCGAAGCTCACATCGTCGACGGCCGGCACAGTGCCGAACAGCTTGCGCAGGCCCGCGACGCGGATGGCTGTCATCGGCTTCCCTCCGGCCCGCGAACGGGAACTGATGCTGCCATTGGCAGTCCGCGTGAACTTTGCTGCCAGCGCGGGGGCTTGCTCTTGGAGGCAATAATACCCACCCGGCTTTCTGCGCAACGCGGCAAGTGACTGCACTGCCGGCAAAGCGGCCTGCGCCGGGTTGTTGATCAATGGCGACGGCAAAGCAGAAGGCATTCGCATGCCATTTCTCCGTCATCCCGAGCGGAGCCGCCCGTAGGGTGGCGAAGTCGAGGGACCTTTCTTCGTCGCCGCAAGGCAAGGACCCTCCACTACGCCTCGCTGCGCTCGGCTCCGGTCGGGATGACGGTGTTTGGGTTGAATGCGAATGCCCTGCCGGCAAACCGGAGAGCGCGTAGATGCTGCAGCTGAGCGAAGCCCCCCTGATCCCCTGGCCGTCCGCCGACGGTAGCCGCGTGCCGTTCGAGGTCTTCACCCGGGCCGACGTGTTCGCCCGCGAGCAGGAGGCGATCTTTCGCATCCCGGAGCCCAACGACTTCAAGACCTCGTTCGTCGGCGACACGCCGGTCATCGTGAGCCGCGCCGAGGACGGCAGCCTGCACGTCCTCGTCAACCGCTGCGCCCATCGCGGCTCGACCGTGCAGCGCCAGGCCTGCGGCAACACCCGTCAGCATCGCTGCGTCTACCACCAGTGGGCCTACAACTCGCGCGGCGACCTGGTCGGCGTACCCTACCGCCGCGGCGTCGCCGGCATGGGCGGCTACGCCGCCGACTTCGACCCCAAGGCGCATGGCCTCCAGAAGCTGCGCGTCGCCTCGCACAAGGGCGTGATCTTTGCCACCTTCAGCCCCGACACCGCACCGCTCGAGGATTATCTCGATGAGCCGTTGCTCGGCGCCATCGACCGGCTGTTCTCGCGGCCGATCCGGGTGCTGGGCCACATGCGCCAGCGCGTGCGCGGCAACTGGAAGCTCTACTCGGAGAACACCCGCGATCCCTATCACGCCGCGCTGCTGCACGGCTTCCACGCCACCTTCGGCCTCTACCGGACCAACCAGAAGCGCAAGGGCGGCACCGACAGCGCGCGGGCGCACAGCACCGGCGACACCTACGGCGACGATTGGCGCCAGGCCGCGGGCTCCGGTAACATCGAGCAGGACAAGTTCGTCGCCAACTACTCGCTCGCCGACCCGTCGCTGCTCGAAGGGCGGCCCGACTTCAACGATGGCGTCACGGTGTCGATCACCAGCATCTTCCCCTGCCTTGTCATCCAGCAGATCATGAACACGCTGGCGACGCGCCACATCCGCCCCAAGGCGGCCGACGAGTTCGAGCTCTACTGGACCTATTTCGGCTACGCCGACGACGACGAGGCGACGACCGCCACCCGGCTGAAGCAGGCCAACCTGATCGGCCCGGCCGGCCTGATCTCGATGGAGGACAGCGAGGCGATCGAGTTGATCCAGCGCGCCATCGTGCGCGACGGCCAGGAAAATTCCTTCCTCGAGTTCGGCGGCCTGCACGACGACCTCGACAAGGACCGCCAGGGCGAGGCCACGATCCGCGCCTACTGGCGCTACTACGCCGGCCTGATGGGCCTCGCGCCGGCGGATGCAGCCTGACATGGCGAGCGTGTTCCTCATCGCTCCTCCCCAGCTTCGCTGGGGAGACGCCCATACCCGCCCCGATCTTCATAGGAGTTCCCCACCGGCCCGAGGGCCGACCCGCCGTGTCAAGAAACTGGCGGCAAGCCGCCAGTTTCTTACTAGGTGTCGGCGTAATTGCCGACGGAGGGGTCATAGGCCTCAGTCCTGCTGCTCATGACCCCTCGTGCGCGTTCGCTGTCGCGAGCCGCGCACTTGTCGCCGCAAGACCCTTCGGCTTCGCTCAGGGCAGGCGGCGACACCTCCCCAGCGAAGCTGGGGAGGAGAGGGAATCGACCCTGACATGAGCAGCGCCACCGGCCAGGTTTACGCCGCGATCTGCGCGCTGGAGTACCGCTACGCGCGCCTGCTCGACGACGACCGGCTCGAGGAATGGCCCGACCTGTTCGTCGAGCGCGGCGTCTACAAGGTGATCCCGCGCGAGAACATGAGCCGCCAGCCGCCGCTGCCGATCTTCTTCTGCGACGGCCGGGCCATGATGGTCGACCGGGTGCGCAGCCTGCGCGAGGCCAACGTCTACAACCTCCACTACGCCCGCCACGTCGTGACCAACATCGAGATCCTGGGCGTGCGCGAGGACGCCGTCGAGGTGGCGGCCTGCTACACCGTCTACCAGACCGATCTCGAGGGCCAGACCCGGCTGTTCAGCGTCGGCCAGTATCGCGACATTGTCGACATCGGCGGCGAGGTTCCGCGCTTTCGCGAGAAGATGGCCGTTGTCGACACCTTCAACATCCCCAACCTGCTCGCCATCCCGCTGTAATCGTGGACATGCACATATGCCATTTTTCCGTCATCCCGAGCGGAGACGCTCGAAGGGCGGCGCAGTCGAGGGACCTGTCTTTGTCGATGACGCGACAAGAAGGGTCGTTCCACTACGCCTCCCTTCGACGACGCTCAGGGCAGGCGCTGCGCTCGGCTCCGGTCGGGATGACGTCATTCCTGCCAGATGCGAATGCCCTGCGCCGTGACCCGGTCAAGCGTCCGCCAGGGTCTGCGACGGCGATTCGCGGAACCGCGCCTTGTAGTCGCGCGAGAACTGGCTGAGGTTGGTGTAGCCGGCCGCGGTCGCGGCCTCGGTCACGCTGGTTCGCGCGCCCGCACGGTTGCCGGCGAGCGCCTCGCGCGCCCGGTCGAGGCGCACCGCCTTGAGATAGCCCATGGGCGTGGTCGAGCGGAAGCGCCGGAAGCCGTGATAGATCGAGCGCGCGCTGACGCCGCCCACCGCCACCAGATCCTCGGTGGCGATCGGCCGAACGGCGTGCTCGCGGATGTAGCTCTCGACGCGGCGCACATAGTACGGCGCGACCGCCGACAGGGACTCCTCGGCAAACGCCCACGAGTAGTTGTTGGGCACGACGTTGAGCAGCATCAGCGCCAAGGTGCGCTCGGCCATGCGGCCGACGGCGCCGGCGAAGCATGGTTGCGGGCCGTCGAGATCGCGGCAGAGCATGACGATGTAGCTCCAAAGCGTCGACACGCGGGCGAGGTCGAGCACCGGCATCGTGCCGAAGCTCAGCGGATCGCCGATGCCGATCCCGGTCTCGCTGGCGATGATGCGCTCCATGTGGCGGCGGCTCATCTTCACCATCAACTGCTGGGTCGTGCCGTACCAGCGCTTGTGCGAGCGCGCCATGCCCTGCAGCAGCACCATCTGCGCCGCCACGGCGTCGGCCCGCGCCGCGCCCTGTCGCAGCTGGGCGCTGCCGCGCATCAGGATATGCAGCAGGACGAGATCGGGGTCGTCCATCATCTCGATGTCGTAGCCCGAGACGCTGTCGACCATCACCAGGCTGAACTGCGTCTCGCCGAGCCGCACCGAGCGCACGTCGTAGTTCCGGAACTCGCGCGCGCTTTGCAGCGAGAAGTCGAACTGCCCCCGCGTCGTGCGCTCGATGTGCCGTCTGGCGAGGTGGTAGTCGACCGTCGAGAAATGCCGGCGCGTCGACAGCAGCGGCTGGTCGAACGCGAAGGGTGCCGTGCCGTCAAAGGCGGCGACCTGTGCCGACATCGTTCCTCCCAAGCGCAGCTTTGTTTGCCAAAGGCTAACCGATCGTTCCCGAGGCGTCGAGAATGGCGCGCTTCTCAGTTTCCTCCCCAGCAAAGCTGGGGAGGTGTCGCCGCCTGCCCTGAGCGAAGCCGAAGGGTCTTACGGCGACAAGTGCGCGGCTCGCGACAGCGAACGCGCTCGAGGGGTCATGGGCAGCGGGACTGGAGCCCATGACCCCTCCGCCCCCGGAATACGGGGGCACCTCCCCAGCTTCGCTGGGGAGGAGGATGAAAGGCGCGGCACCATGCCAATGCCCTGCCCAACCCGGAGAGTCGCATGAAGGTCTTCGTCTTCGATCTGCTCGCCTACGGCGAGAATCTCGAGCACATAAAGGTCGGCGCCGAGCTGCCCTACCCGCTCAGCCGGAAGCACTTCAAGGCGGACGTGGCGGTGCGCACCTACGCCGAGCATCTCGCGGCGTGGGAGGAGATGGACAAGCTCGGCTACGACGGAGTCGGTTTCAACGAGCATCACTGCTCGCCCTACGGCCTGATGAACTCGCCCAACCTGATGGCCGCGGCGGCGGCACAGCGCACCAAGAAACTGCAGCTGCTGATCTACGGCAACCTGCTGCCGCTGCACGAGCCGCTGCGGCTGGCCGAGGAGCTGGCGATGATCGACTGCCTGTCGAACGGCCGGCTGATCTCGGGTTTCGCGCGTGGCATCCCGCGCGAGTACCAGGTGCACAACGTGCCGCTGGCCGACAGCCGCGCCCGCTTCGAGGAGGCCTACGAGATCGTGACGCGCGCCTGGACCGAGGACGTGTTCTCCTACGAGGGCAGGTTCTGGTCGTACAAGGACGTCGCGCTGTGGCCGCGACCGGTGCAGCAGCCACGACCGAAGATCTGGATCCCGATCGTCGGCAGCAAGGAATCGATCGAGTTCGCCGCCCGCCACGACCTGCCGATCACGCCGGGGCTGGGCGGCGGCGGCCTGCGCGACGACATCATCCACTACTACGCAAAGTGCCTCGCCGCCTCAGGGCACCGGCTGACGCCCAACCACCTATCGCTCGGCATCAGCGCCTATGTCGCCGATTCGAAGGCCCAGGCGGTGCGCGAGATGGGTCCCTATCACCTCTACTTCAACCGCACCCTGTTCAGCCACGGCAACTTCACGGAGACGGCGCTGCAGCGCGAGGCCGGCTACTCGACGCAGCAATCGACCGACTACGTGCGGCCCGAGAACCAGCGCGCGGCGCAGCTGCGGCGCGAGGACTTCCGCAACACCACCATGGCCGACGTCGAGCGCCTGGCCGAAGGCTGGCCGTGGGGAACGCCGGAGGAAGTGACGAAGCGCATCATCGCGCAGTCCGACGCCGTGGGCGCCAACGTGGTGCAGATCAGCCTCAACCGGGGCGCCATGCCGCACGACATGTTCATCGAGCAGATCCGCCGCTTCGCCCGCGACGTGCTGCCGGCGCTGCAGGCGCACCAGGTCACGCGGATGCCGGCGCTGGAGGCGATGGCGGTGTAGCGCAGGACCCGCGCACGGCCGCTTTTCTGTCATCCTTCGCGCAGCGAAGGATGACAGGAGTTGCGAGCTCACACCGGCACGGTGGCCGGGTCGTAGTCGAAGAGGCCGCGATCGAGCGCCGTGCGGCGCTTGCGCGTCGGATCCTGGAGCGTCATGCCCTCCTCGCGCGTCCACAGCTGGACGTTGGTGCCGCGCGTGCGGCGCGCGGCCTCGTAGCGCGCCAGCGCCTCGTCGATCGTCGTCGCGGCGGCGAACGCGCGCCCCAGCACCAGCCCGTCCTCGAGCGCGATGCAGGCGCCCTGGCCGAGGAACGGCATCATGGGATGCGCGGCATCGCCCAGCATGGCGACCCGGCCGTGCGTCCAGGTCGCGAGCGGCTCGCGGTCGCGCAGGCCCCACTTGAAGAGCTCGCCCGGCGGCACGCTGCGAATCAGCTCCAGCAGCTCCGGCGCATAGTCGGAGTAGTGGTGCAGGAACTCCTCGTTGGTCGCCGGGATCGCCCAGCCCTCCTCTTCCCACGCCAGCGCCTGCCCGCAGCCGATCAGGTTCATGATCCGGCCGCCGCGCAGCGGATAGTGCAGCAGGTAGCGCCCCGGCCCCTGGTACATCGCCGACCCGCGCTCGCGGACGGCCGGCGGGCATAGCTCATCGGGAATCAGGGCGCGGAAGGCGACCTGGCCGGTGAATCTCGGGTTCTCCCCGGGAAACAGGAAGGAGCGGACGGCCGAGGTATTGCCGTCGGCGCCGATCACCGCGTCGCCACGCCGGCGCGCGCCGTTGGCAAAGGACACCGTCACCCCCGACTCGTCCTGGTCGAGCGCCACGAAATTGTGCTCGGCATGCACCGCGTCCGCATCGTTGGCCTGCACGGCCTGCAGCAGCAGGCCATGCAGGTCGCCGCGATGGACCTGCAGCACGCCCAACCCCTGCTTCGCGGCAATCGCGTCGTTGCGGTCGATCCGGATGATCTCGCCGGTGTTGTAGACGCAGGTGTGGATGAGCGGCGCCGACGCCGAAAGACGCTCCAGCGCCTCGTCGATCCCGAGGTCGCGCAGGGCGCGACGGGCGTTGGGCGCGATGACCACGCCGGCACCGATCTCGCGGATCTCCGCGCCGCGCTCGTAGACCGACACCTCGAAGCCGCGCCGCTGCAGCGCCAGGGCGGCCGCCAGGCCGCCGATGCCGGCTCCGATGACGATGACGTGCTGGGCGTGTGCGGTCATTCTGCTATCGCTCGATTGCTTCGGTCAGCGCGAGGAGACCATAGGTCCTCTGCCCGCGCTTTGCCCTCAGCGCAACCGCTCTCTCGCGAGCGCAGCATCGACGGACGGAATGCTCACGGCGAGTTCATCGTCCTCCCCCACCATCGCAGGGCGATCTCTTACGGAACAAGGGCCGTCATCCCGAGCGGAGCCGCCCTTGGCGGCGCAGTCGAGGGACCTTTCTTGTTGTTGCCGCAGCAAGAAAGGTCCCTCCACTTCGCCTCGCTTTGCTCGGCTCCGGTCGGGTTGACGACATTCATTGCCGCAAACGCGACAGCCCCGAACCACCCGCAGGGCGATGCAGAGCTTCCACTTTCCCATTGTCCTCGGTCAAAACCGAATTGCGGGTTAAACCGACAGAGAACCAAGGAGCTTCTGGATGGCGCGATGGCGTGTCGGCGTGGATTCGGGCGGGACGTTCACCGACGTCTGTCTGTTCGACGAGGACAGGGGTCGCGTCGAGGTCTGGAAGGTTCCCTCGACCCCCGACGATCCCTCGCGCGGAATCGCCCGCGGCGTCGAGGAAGGCATGCGGCGCGTGATGCCCGAGGCGGCGGGCGACAAGCCGGCGGCGCCGGTCGTCTACTTCGGCCATGGCACGACGGTGGCGACCAATGCGCTGATCCAGCATCGCGGCGTCAAGACCGGCCTGGTCACCACCGACGGCTTTCGCGACCTGCTCGAGATCGGCCGCCAGAAGCGGCCCGACCTCTACGACATCCAGGCCGACAAGCCGCCGACCCTGGTGCCGCGCGATCTCAGGATCGAGGTGCCCGAGCGCGTGCTCCACACCGGCGAGGTCGACACGCCACTCGACGAGGCGCGCATGCGCGCCGCGGCGCGGGTCCTGGCGGCGGCCGGCGTCGAGGCGATCGCCGTCTCCTTCCTCTACGGCTTCATCCGGCCCGAGCACGAGAAGCGCGCCGTCGAGATCCTGCGCCAGGAGATGCCCGACGTGTTCATCTCGGCGGGGCACGAGATCGCGCCGGAGTTCCGCGAGTTCGAGCGGCTCTCGACCGTGGTGCTGAACGCCTATCTCGGCCCCGTCATGAAGAGCTACATCGACCGGCTTAGCCCGCGGCTGCAAGCGCTCGGCATGACCGCGACGCCGCACCTGACGCAGTCCAACGGCGGCGTCATCGGCTTCGCCACGGCGGCCCGGCTGCCGGTGCGCACGGTGCTGTCCGGTCCCTCGACCGGCGTGGTCGGTGCGCAGGCGATCGGCGCGCTCGCCGGCTTCGAGGACCTCATCACCTTCGACATGGGCGGCACCTCGACCGACGTCGCCCTGCTGCAGGGCGGGCGCTGCAAGCTCGCCAGCGAGGCCACCGTGCACGGCTATCCCATCAAGGCGCCGATGCTCGACATCCACACCGTCGGCGCGGGCGGCGGCTCGATCGCCTACATCGACGGCGGTGGGCTGCTCAAGGTCGGCCCGCGCTCGTGCGGCGCCGATCCCGGCCCGGTGTGCTACGACCGCGGCAATGCCGAGCCCGCCACGACCGATGCCAATGTCGTGCTGCAGACCCTGAACCCCGAGCACCTGCTGGGCGGGCGCATGAAGATCCGCCAGGATCTCGCGCGGGACGCCATCGGCAGGCTCGCCGGACGGCTCGGGCTCGGGCCGATGGAAACGGCCCAGGGCATCCTGTCGGTGGTGACCGCCAACATGGCGCGCGCCATCCGCGTCATCTCCGTGCAGCGTGGCCACGACCCGCGCGACTACACGTTGATGGCGTTCGGCGGCGCGGGGCCGCTGCACGCCGCACGGCTCGCCCGCGAGCTCGACATGAAACGCGTGCTCGTGCCGCGCAACCCCGGCATCCTGTGCGCCATGGGGCTGCTGCTCACCGACCTGCGCGCCGACTTTGCCGCCACCCGGCTGATGCCGGCGACCGTGGCGTCGGCCGTCGACGTCGCCGCGACTTTCGAGACACTCACCGCGCAGGCCGCGCAATGGTTCGAGCACGAGGCGATCGCGCCCGGCGACCGGCGGCTCAATCGCAGCGTCGACATGCGCTACCATGGCCAGAACTACGAGCTCGCCGTCGCCCTGGCCGACGGCCCGATCACGGCCGCGTCCATCGAGGCGTTGGCGGCGGGCTTCGCCGAGGCCCATCGCCAGCGCTACGGCTTCGTCGCCGAGGGCGACCCGGTGCAGGTCGTCACCCTGCGTCTCGAGGCGACAGGCGTGGTGCGCAAGGCCGAGCTCGGCGCCCATCCCGAGGCCGGCCCGGACGCGTCGGGCGCCATCGTCGGGCGGCGTCCGGTGTGGTTGCCCGAAGCACGCGATTTCGTGACCACCCCGGTCTACGACCGCGAGCAACTCGTGGCGGGCAACCGCTTCGCCGGCCCCGCCATCGTCGAGCAGATGGACGCCACCACCGTGGTGCCGTCCGGCATGACGGCCCGCGTCGATGCCTACCACAACCTGATCCTGGAGGCCCCATGAGCGGCAAGAAGATCGAGCCATGAGCTGGCAGGAAGAGGTCGACGAGCTGCGCCGCCGCCAGGAGATGGCGCTTGCCCTGGGCGGGCCCGAGGGCATCGCCCGCCAGCGCCAGCGCGGCAAGCTCACGGTGCGCGAGCGCATCGGGGCGCTGGCCGATCCCGGCTCGTTCCGCGAGTTCCGCGGTCTAGTCGGCAGTGCCAGCTACGAGAGCGGCCGGCTCGCCGCCTTCACGCCCAAGGGCGCGGTCGAGGGCACGGTGCGGATCGACGGCCGCAAGGTCGTGGTCAATGCCGGCGACTTCACGGTGCGCGGCGGCTCGGCGTCGTCGGACTTCCGCGGCGCGATCGGCCAGGAACCGTCGGCCGTCGAGCACGCGCTGGCCTGGCGGCTGCCCTACGTGCGCCTGCTCGATGCGGCGGGCGGCAGCGTCCGTGGCTTCGAGACCATCGGGCGCACCTACCTGCCCGACGGCAACGGCTGGGGCCAGCACGATGTCCGCCTGCTGCAGACCGTGCCGGTGGTGTCGGCGGTGCTGGGCTCGGTCGCCGGGCTGCCGGCGGTCGAGGCGCCGCTGTCGCATTTCTCGATCATGGTGCAGGGCATCAGCCAGATCTTCCCCGGCGGCCCGCCGGTGGTGAAGGCGGCGCTGGGCTACGACATCACCAAGGAGGAGCTGGGCGGCGACCAGATCCACGTGCGCGTGAGCGGCTGCGTCGACAACCTCGCCGACAGCGAGGCCGACGCGTTCACCCAGATCCGGCGCTGGCTCTCCTACATGCCGCGGAGCGTGAACGAGATGGCGCCGCGCGGCGAGACGGCCGATCCGCCGGCGCGCGCCGAGGAGGCGCTGCTGTCGCTGGTGCCGCGTGATCGCCGCAAACCCTACGCCGTGCGCAAGCTGATCGACCATGTGGTCGACAAGGGTTCGTTCTTCGAGGTCGCGCCATTCTACGGCCGCGCGCGCGTCACCGGGCTGGCGCGGCTCAATGGCTTCCCCGTGGGCATCATGGCCAACGACCCGATGCGCGGCGGCGGCGCGACCGATGTCGCCGGCGGTTCCAAGGTGATGCGGTTGATGCAGCTCTGCGACACCTTCCACCTGCCGCTGATCTCGCTCGCCGACGAGCCCGGCTTCCTGGTCGGCCTCGACTCGGAGAAGCAGGGCATCGAGCGCGCCGGCGCCCGCCTGATGACGATGGTGAACCTGAGCCGCATGCCGTGGTGCACGATCGTCGTCGGCCGGCTGTTCGGCGTCGCCGGCCAGTGCCAGCATCGGCCGCACGGCATGTTCCGCCGCTACTGCTGGCCGTCGGCGAGCTGGGGCTCGATGCACATCGCCGGCGGCGCCTCGGCCGCCTACCGCCGCGAGATCGAGACCGCCCCCGATCCCGAGGCGAAGCGACGCGAGATCGAGGCGCGCCTGCAGGCGCTCGCCTCGCCCTTCCGCACCGCCGAGGCGACCGGCCAGGACATCATCGACCCGCGCGAGACACGCGCGCTCTTGTGCGAGTTCGTCGAGGACGCCCAGGCGATCCTGCGCGAGCAGCTCGGCCCGCCGGCGATGCCGTACCTGCCGTAGGTGGAGTTCGCCTCCCCAGCTTCGCTGGGGAGGTGTCGCCGTCTTACGGCGACGGAGGGGTCGGAGGCCGTGAGCGCGCCACTCCGGTGGCGCTCATGGGAAATGTAGTCAACGAGAAGAGCGCCACTGGAGTGGCGCGCTCCCGGCGCATGAGGCTGCCCTACGCCGCTTGCGCGAGCTGGCTCGTCTCGATCAGCGCGCCCTGCGCGCGCAACGTCCGGCGCACGCTCTCGACGTCGACTGCCCCGCGATCGGCCACGCAGGCCGCCGCCACGCCGGCCGCCTGGCCGGTGGCGAACGCGGTGCCCATCACGCGCAGGCTGGCGCCGGCCATGCGATCGGCATCGGCCACGCGACCGGCGGCGAAGAGGTTCGACGTGTCGCGGCTCATCAGGCAACGCAGCGGAATTCCATAGGCCGCCTTGTCCGGCGGATAGACGAAGGTGCTCTCGAAGGTCCGGCGATCGTGCCATTCCACGCCCCAGGCGCCGAGCCCGATGCTGTCGGCCATCGTCCGCCCCGCGACCACGTCCTGCCAGGTCAGCTGATGGAGGGATTCGATGTGACGCGCCTCGCGCGTGCCGAACTCCGGCCCGGTCGAGGCGAGATAGGCATTCGCGCACCCGGGCAGGCCCCGAACGACCTCCAGGTAGGCCCACGCCTGCTCGCGCCCGCGCCGTTCCGCCGCGCTGTGGCTCAGCGCGTCGCGCGGATCGTAGTCTTCCGACGCCAGGTAGCAGACGAGGTCGCCGGAGATCGGCAAGCGCGTCATCACACTGCGCTCCTTGCTGAACGGCCCGTGCCCGGCAGCGCGCGCCGACTGGATGGCCGCCGTCACCTGCTCGGCCGACACGACGACGTCGCGCGGAATGCCGCCGAAACGCGTGGCGAGCGTCGCCAGGTTCACGGCATCGTCGTTGCCGTAGCGGGTCGCCGCGCCGGCGAGCGCGGCGAGATCGCCCTCGCCACTCGCATCGACGAAGGCCCGCGCCCGGAGGCGATGCTCGCCACCATGGTCGTGCCACGCGACGTCGACGATGCGGCCATCGGCGCGCGTGGCGCCACTGGCGAAGGCATGCAGGATCACGTCGACTCCGGCATCGGCGCACAGCCGGTCGAGCACGCGCTTGACCGCTTCGGGATCGAACACGACGAAGACGCCGCGATGGCGCTGCGGGCCGGTCACGGCGTTGAGCCGCCGCAGCCCCTGAAGCACTTCCTCGGCAATGCCGGCCACCGCCTGTCGCGGCACGTCGCCCAGCGTATAGAGGCCGCAGTAGGTCAGGACATTGCGCAAGGTCGAGGCGCCACCCAGGCATCCGGCCTTCTCGAGCAGCAGCGTGCGCGCACCCGATCGCGCCGCGGCCACGGCGGCGGCAACGCCAGCGCTGCCGCCGCCGACGATGGCGACGTCATACGAGTCCGAGTTCATGCGCACAGCTTATCAAGGCTTGGACACCCCTGGCCACGCGGAAGCCGCGTCGCCACGCTCTGCCATGGAGCGCTCGGATTGGTTCTCGACCACTCTCGACGCCAGGGGCGCAGCGGACGATTCAGTCGCGTTCAGAAACCGCTCTGCTCCAGTTTCTGCAGGTATGGACCTACGTCGGGCGCGAACGCCGGATGGTCGGCGAGGCGCCGGAAGTGCGAACCGGTGCGCGGAAAGGCCTGCTCCCAATCATCCGACAAGATCGGCGCCAGACCGCGCTTCTCGAGCGTCGGGCGGCGCCGGCGCTCGTTGGAGAACAGGCAGAGCTCGGCCACGAAGCAGACATCGGCCAGCGTCAGCTGCTCGCCGACCAGGAAACTGCGCGGCGAGGCCCCGCGCGGGCGTGGACATGGGCGGGAAAATCTTCGTCGCCGAGGGCCAGCAGGTAGTGCTGGGTGTCGCGCGCGAACACGAGGCTGGCGTCGAGGAAGCTGTCGATGCGCGAGGCCTCGTAGGCGTCGCGACCGTAGAGCGGCAAGCGTTCGGCGCCGAGGCGAGCCACCGTGCGCATGATGCTGTTGGATTCGAAGATGCCGACGAGGCCGTCCGGGCTGAAGGCTGCCGGCACGGTGCCGAACGGGTGGGCCGCCAGGAAAGCATCGGTCTTGATCAGCTCGCCGCCCTTGAAACCGACCTTGCCGACGCGCACCGAGGCCGCGTGCTCCTCGCGCTCGCCGGGCGAGAGAGGCCGCGCCTCGAAGTCCCACAGCCAGTCCCTGAGCTCGCGCGGCCGGGCGCCGCGCACCTCGACCTCGACACCGTTCAGGCGGGCGGCGATCGTGGCCTTCCAGATCCGCGGGTTGGGCAGGTAGGAGAAGATGCGCAGCTGGGCCATGGGCCTATGACCTCTCACCACTTCTCGGCGAAAGGCCGGATCTCGACATTGAAGGACCAGGCGCTGCGATCCTGCCGCACGAGATGCAGGACCTCGCCAGCGATGGCGGCGGGCTTGATGAAGAAGCTGTCGGGCGCCTCGGCATAGCGCTTGCGCGCCCACGGCACGTCGATCACCGCATCGATCACCACATAAGCGACGTGAACGCCCTTCGGGCCGAGCTCGCGCGCCATCGCCTCGGCGAGGATGCGCTGCGCCGCCTTGGTCGGCGCGAAACCGGCGAAGCTTGCGCGCCCGCGCAAGGCCGATGTGTTGCCGGTGACGATGATCGCGCCGGCCCCGGCCTCGATCATCGCCGGCGCGAGACGGCGCGCCAGATGAAGCAACGCCATCGTGTTGACCTGGAAGTTGGCGGCCAGGACCTTGGGATCGATGTCGAGAAAGCTGCCGAAGGCGCCGCCCACCGCGTTGTGCACCAGCACGGCCGGCGTGCCGAGATCGGCCCGCACGGCGGCGAGCACCGCGTCGAGCTGCGCTTCATCGGTGACGTCGCAGGGATAGGCCTTGGCGTGCGCGATCTCCGTCTCGAAGCCGGCGAGCCGCTCGCGGTTGCGCGCCAGCATGGCAACGGCATACCCGTCGGCGGCGAGCCGGCGGGCGATCGCGCTCCCGGTGCCGGGACCGACCCCGGTGACGACGGCGACAGGACGGCTCATCCACGTTCTCCACGATCACGACGACGATGGCCCCATGGTCGATGTCGAAACGACACTGATCAAGCGGCAAAAGCTCATGATAGGGCGAGAACGACGAATGGAGTGTCAGGCCTGCTCGTTCTGTAAAGGCGCTCGGAGTCTTCCGGACCGCGAGCCTCCCGCTCGCTCCTGCTCATGAGCGAGCGGGACCCTTCGAAAAGCTCAGGGCAGGCTGCTCGCGGTCCGGACGAGCATCAGCCGAGGCTATTGCCTCAGCGGCCGCCGGCGATGCGCTTGGCGTTCTCCAGCTGCGCTTTCGACTTGGGAAAGCTGTCCTGGGCGTAGCGCCGCAATGGCCCGCTCTTGCCGTTCTGGGAATAGGCGCCGAGCTGGGCCTCGGAATCGGTCTGCACCGACAGCTGCGCGTTGGCGTAGGCCGTGTCGAAGGCCGGGCCCTGCAGCGCGTTGAGCTGCTGCAGCAGGTTGGCGGTCTTGGGGCCCATGGCGCCGTCGGGCGCGTAGGAGACGCCGGCCTCCTGCCGCGACTTGCTGAGCCTTTGCGCGGCGTCCGTCGCCTCGGCAATCGAGCGGCTGGCATAGCCGCGGATGTTCTCGTTGGCCGACCGGGCGAGCGCCAGCTGGCCGGACGCGATATCGAACTCGTTCACCGCCTGGCAGAAGCCCACGAAGCGCGCATCCGGCAAGGCATCGACCGCGAGCGCCCCCGACGCATGGGCCAAGGTCACGGCAGGAACGGCAAGCAAGACGGTACGACGGTTGAAAAGGCGCATGATTGTCCCCCATTGAGGTGCACGGGCTCGAGGTCGAGCTAATCCAGCTTCTGCCCTGCCTCAACGCGGGGACGGGCCAGAAGTTCCCGACTTGGTGCCCGGAATGGGCAGGATCTGCAACCGGACGTCGTCGAGCCGACGGACATCCTGCTCCGCGAGTGCCACTTGCGCTCGCCGGAGCCACCAACCCGATCGGCCTGATCGGGCTGAAGGACCGCACCCCGAGCCCGGTCGCAGAAATGTTCACCCGGGAGGTGCGGGCGGTCATCGAGGCGGCAGGGTTTGGGCGCGGACGCGCGCCGGCACGCTGATCGCGGCGGTTCTGCAGCCGCGGTTCCGCGGTTGCCAAGACCTCGGCAGGTGGGCATTTTCCGGCCAAATCGAGACCGCACCCAACCACCCTGAAGGCAAGCGCAATGAAATCGACCAGCGTGCTCATCGACCGGCATCCCGGCCGCTCCTCCCAGACCATCGGGGTGGCGCGCGCGCTCGGCACGGACCCGGACCTGATCCACGAGCCGTCGGTCGGCGTCGTCGGCACCAAGGGCGACAGCCAGTGCTATCTCGGCGTCATGGCCAAGGTCGACGCGATTCACGCCGAGCTGAAGAACCGCATCGGCAAGGGCTCGAACCAGCTCAAGCTGCGGCTGGTCCAGCCCGAGTACACGGTCGCGATCTCCGACGGCATCCGCAACGGCACGCGCGAGATGCGCTATTCGCTGATCGGGCGCGAGATCACCAACGATTCGCTGTGCGAGCACCTCAACGGCAGCGGGCTCGCCGGCACGATCGCGGTGGTCGCCTGCGACAAGCCGCCGGTCGGCACGCTGGCGGCGCTGCTCGAGCACAATCGGCCGGCGATCATCATGTCGGACGGGCCGATCCATCCGGGCCACGATCCCAGGACGGGAGAGCCGATCGACCTCGTCAGCGCCTACCAGGTCGCCGGCCACCCGGACGCCGAGTACCGCCATCACATCGCCTGCCATGCCTGCCCCGGCTACGGCAGCTGCGGCGGCATGTTCACCTACAACACCATGCAGACCTTCATCGGCGTGGTCGGCATGGAGCCGCTGCACATGGTGGCGCCGCCGTCCGACGATCCGCGCCGCGTCGGCGAGTTCGCCAGCGAGCTGGTCGGCCTGCTCGCCAACCTGATCGACAAGGACCTGAAGCCGCGCGACATCGTGGTGCGCGATTCGATCCGCAACGCGGTGATCGTCGCGATGGCGATCGGCGGCTCGACCAACGTGACCCTGCACGCGCCGGAGATCGCGCGCGCCGCGGGCTACGGCGACTTCTGGAAGGAGATCATGACGCCGGAGGAGTTCAACTACCTCTCGCAGCATGTCGTGCCGGTGCTGACCGACGCCCGGCCCTACGGCAAGTACTCCATGGTCGACATCGACAATATCGGCGGCGTGCAGGTGATCGTGCGCGAGCTGCTCGACGCCGGGCTGCTGAACGGCGACGTGCTGACCTGCACCGGCGAGACGCTCGCCGCCCAGGTCGAGCGGCTGGGCGCCAAGCGGGCCGACGGCAAGGTGGTCTACCCGGTCGAGAAGCCTTACAAGCCGACCGGCGGCCTGCGCGTGCTGGGCGGCAACCTGTCGCCCGACTTCTCGGCGATCCTCAAGCTCGCCGGTGTCGAGGGCGGCCTGGAGGGCAACGTGTTCCGCGGCAAGGCGCGCCTGTTCGAGGGCGAGCAGAGCCTGCTCGAGGCACTCGACAAGACGCCCGGCCGTTTCCAGAACCACGACATGATCATCGTGCGCTACGAGGGCCCGAGCGGCGCGCCCGGGATGCCCGAGATGCTCGACCCGACCTCGCGCATCACTGCGCTGTGCCGCGAGCGCGGCATCGTCGTCGGGCTGATGACGGATGCGCGCTTCTCGGGCGGCTCGGTCGGCCTGGTGATCGGCCATGTCGGCCCCGAAGCTGCCCTCGGCGGCCCGATCGCGTTGATCGAGGAGGGCGACGAGATCGTGGCCGACCTCAACACCGACGAGCTGACCTGCACGGCGCTCGCCGATCCGGCGGTTGCCGCCAGGCGCAAGGCGGCGTGGGACAAGGTGGTGGCCGACAATGGCGGCATCCATCCCAATTGCGGGGCGGCCGACACCCGCCTGCTCCATCGCGCACGAACCACGGCCATCCCAACCGCGAGGTCTGGGTACGCAACCCGCGCACGGCCGAGCGCTCGGCCTTCGTGCTGCGCAACAGGCACCGGCCCGACAAGAACAAGGCGTTCTGATCAGGCGCGGCGTCATCGCTGGGAGCGCGCCACAGGAATCGAGTAGCGAAGATCCGGCGCGAAGAGATCGCACACGCCGGCCAGCCTTCTCGCGTTGAAGTCGGCCACCCAGCGCTGCAGGCGCTGCCGGATCGCCGCCTCGTCGGCCGCCGGATCGGCAGAGGCCGGCATCGTCGTGGCGGCCATGACGACGACAAGGATTGCAAGGCAGCGACGGAGCATCTGATGATCAGTCTGCGGCATCGACGGAAGGCGCTCAATCCATGAAATCCAGCAGTGCAGGATTGGTCAAGCTCTTGGGCGGCGTCCTGGGCCGGGTTCGCACAGGATCGGGAGAAGCCCGAGACGGTCGGGCTGCGTCGGATCTCGTTCACCGACGGCGACCGGACGATCGCGCTCTCGATGTTCTATCCGGCGCGCGGCGACAGTGCGGCCGAGCCGTTCGTGTTTCCCTTCTCGGTCAACGTCAGGGTGCTGCGCGATGCGCCCGCGCTCGGCGGCGCGGCGCGCCCGTTGATCCTGTTCTCGCACGGCCGCGGCAGCAACGGCCTGCTCTATGCCTGGTTCGCCCAGCATCTTGCCGCGCGCGGCTTCGTCGTTGCCGCGATCGACCACTACCGCGCCAACACCTACGACGCGACCATCGCCTGGCTCGCCAACCGGCTGTGGCAGCGGCCGGTCGACCTCGGCGCCGCGATCTCGTTCCTGCTCGGCAGCGCCGACTGGGGGCCGTCGATCGACGCCGATCGCATCGGCGTGGCGGGACACTCGCAGGGCGGTTTCACGGCGCTGTGGATCGGCGGCGCCGAGGTGAGCGCCGAGGGCTACCGCGCCTTCCAGGAAGGCTGGCGCAACAACCGCATGGTGCCCGAGCATCTGCGGCGCGACCTGCCGGTCGACCCGACGCCGGCGCTTGGCGTCCGTGACCCGCGCGTCAAGGCGGCGTTCGCCATGGCGCCGGGCATCGTAAAGGCCTTCGGCATGGACGAGGCCGGGCTGCGCCGCATGGCGATCCCCGCCTACATCACCGTCGGCGCGGCCGACACGCAGGCGCCGCCCGGACCGAACGCGGCCTTCGCCGCCGCGCACATACCGGGCGCCCGGCTGGTGATCCTGCCGGGGGCGGTCGACCACGAGATCTTCGTCAACGAATGCAACGAGGACGGCCGCAACGAGTTTCCCGAGGCCTGCATCGACGCGCCGGGCGTCGATCGCGGGGCCCTGCACGCCGCAATCGGCGACGCAGCGGTGACATTCTTCCGAGAGTCGCTCTCCGTCCGGCGCCGTTGATCTGCGTCAACCTCGGGAAGGACGGCAACCGGTACAAAGCCAGCCATGTGCAACTGGCAACCGATCCATAGCGCGCCGTTGGGTCGCGATCTCCAGCTCAGCGTCATCGAGGGCGAGGTGCATGCCCTGGTCTTCCGTTGCCGGCGGTCCGGCTCGGGCTGGATCAGCGACGCCGGCAAGCCGGTCGATGTCCGTCCCTCGCATTGGCGGGACTGGGCAGAGAGCCAGAATCCGTGCGGCGCCGATCCTGGCGCCAGGGGATGACGATGAAGCCTTCAACCCTTCTGACGACGCTGCTGCTGGCCGCCGCGATCGGGCCGCCGCTTCAGGCGCAGCAGGCCGGCGACCCGCGCCAGGGTCTCTCCCTGGCACGCCACGTCTGCTACGAGTGCCACGCGATCCAACCCCAGCAGCTGATATCGCCCAACCCGCGCGCGCCGACCTTTCCCCAACTCGCCGCGACGCCGGGCATGACGGCCGCCGCCTTGACCGTCGCGCTGACGACGCCGCATGTCGGCATGCCGATGTTCCGGCTGTCGTCCGACCAGCGCGAGGACATCATCGCCTACATTCTCTCCCTGCGCGGCAGCGGCACGACGCCCGGCAGATGAGCCGGGCGCCCGTCAGCGCCGTTCAGGTCGGGCGGCGCTCGAAGGTCGGCAGGCCCTCGGGAATCATGTGGAAGGGCTGCTTGTCGATGGTGAAGATCGCCAGCGACGGCGCACCGTAGACCTTCGGATCGTCGAGGGTGCCGACCTTGACCACGACCACGGGACGCGGCGGCACGGTCGCGACGTGGGTGCCGCAAGTGGGGCAGAACTCTCGCGTGACCGGCGCCGCGAGGTCACTGCGCTTGAACTGCCGGGGCTCGCCCTTGGTGTAGCGGAAGGCGGCCTGCGGAACGACCATGAACATGTTCGGCGCGCCGCCGGTGATGTACTGGCATTCGCGGCAGTGGCACTGCGCCTTCAACATCGGCTCGCCGTCGACCGCGTAGCGCACGGCGCCGCAATAACATCCACCTTCTGCTTTCATGGTCGTCCTCGCTCTGATGCCGCTCGAGTATCGGCAATCCATCGGGCTCGATCAATCCGGGTCATCGCGCCGCCGTCGTCGTGGCATGGCTCACACCGTGCGGAAGCCACCGTCGGCCATGATGATGCAGCCGGTGACATAAGAGGACATGTCGGAGGCGAGGAAGACCGCAGGCCCGGCGATGTCCTCGGGCTTGCCGGCGCGATTGAGCGGCGTGTGGCGCATGACGTTGGCGACCATGTCGGGATTCCTGGCCCGCGCCTCGGCGTTGATCCTGGTCTCGATCAGCCCCGGCCCGATGGCGTTGACGCGCACGCCGTCCTTGCCGAGTTCCGCCGCCAGGGCGCGCGTGAAGCCCAGCACGCCGTGCTTGGAGGTCGTGTAGGCAGCCGAGTTCGGCCAGCTCACGTGCACGAACGACTGGATCGATCCGATGTTGACGATCCGCCCCCGGGTCGCGCGCAGCTGGTCGAGGAAGGCGTGGGTGACGTTGAACACGCCGTCGAGATTGATCGACAGGATGTCCTCCCAATCCTTGGCAACCGCGGCCGCGTCGCCGGTGATCGGGTTGCGGCGGTTGATGCCGGCATTGTTGACCAGGATGGAAATGTCGCCATCCCTGGCGATGGTCGCGGCGATGTCGCGGCAGGCCAGCCGGTCGGTCACGTCGAGCCGCGCGGCCGAGGCCTTGCCGCCCGCCTCCCTGATCAGTCCCACCGTCTCGTTCGCGCCATCGAGGTTGACGTCGAGCACGACGACCCGCGCGCCTTCCCGGGCATAGGCCTGGCAGATGCCCTGCCCGATGCCCGATCCGCCGCCGGTCACCGCGGCGATGTGTCCTTCGAGTAGTCCGGCCATTGTTTCCTCCTGTCTTCGCCGGACGATAGGCCAGGTCCCGGCAACTCTGTAGTCTGCCCGGGCGGAACATCCCCAAGGGAGATGCCGCCCAGGAGACATGCCCGACCACGCCTCCCTCCGATGCGCACTGCGTTGAGACGCGCCGCGACCCGGCTGCCGCTGCTGCTCGCGGTCGTGGCGGCCGTGGTCTTCCTGGCATTCGGCGGCACGCGCTACATCTCGCTCGCCACGCTGGCCGAGAATGCACGGTGGCTGCGCCAGGCCGCCGACGACTGGGGCATGGCGGCGCCGCTCCTGTTCATCGCCGTCAACGCGGCGCTACTGATGCTCCTGGTCTTTCCGGCATGGTTCTGCGCGATCGTGGGCGGCCTGCTGTTCGGCCGCTGGCTCGGCCTTGCCTGCGCGCTGGTCGGCACCACGCTCGGCGCCTCGGCCGTCTTCCTGATCGCCCGCGCCGGGCTGGACGGTCTTGCCGAGCGCGCCGGGCCGCGCGCCGCACGAGTCGCCGAAGGCTTTCGCAACAATGCGCTGAGCTACCTCGTGTTCCTGCGGCTGGTGCCGCTGATCCCCTTCACGGTCGTCAACTTCGCCGCGGCCCTGGCGCGCCTCAGGCTCGGGACCTTGATGCTCGGCACGCTGGTCGGGATCGTGCCGAGCGCGTTCATCTATGCGAGCCTCGGCGATCTCCTGATGGATCTGGCGCGGCAGGGCCAGATCCCCGATGCAAACCTGCTGCACGAGCCGCGCTTTCTCCTGCCGCTGCTCGGCCTCGCCGTGCTGGCGCTGCTGCCGATCGGGGTCGAGCGCTGGCGCCGCCGGCGCTGAGCGCCACGGGCGCACCCGGATTTCCGGGCGCGCCCCCGTTCCTTCGCTCGCCCGCCTACCGCGAGGCGATCTTGAGGTGCGCCAGCACCGCGTCGATCACGGCCCTGGCGTCGGCGAGGTTGGTCATGGTGAAGCTGTAGTCCCCCACCTCGATCCGGCCCTGGCGGCCGCGGTAGAGCCTCTGCAGCATCTCCTTGCTCGCGCCCTCGACCTGCAGGATGCCCTTGTCGTTGGCGACCGCGGTGCCCTTGTAGACCTCGCCGTCGATCGTCACCGACATCTCGGCCCGATGGCCGGCCTTCAGCCGCCATTCGGGATGCATCAGCATCAGGCCGAACTTGCCTTCCGGATAGGCCAGGATGGCGAACTTCGAGCCGTTGGCGAACTCGTCGACGATCATCGCCCCCTCGCCGATCAGCACGGCGCTCCAGCTGCCGCGCTTGGCGATCAGCTTCGACTGCGTCGAGGTCTTCGTCGGGGCCGTCGTCGGCGCCGGCCGGGCGCTCGGGCCCGTCGACGCGCGGCACTCGCCGAAGTAGCAAACCTCGCCCGGCGCCGCCGAGGCCGGGGTGGTCGCCCCGGCCAGTGCGCCGGCCAGACCGAAGGCGAACAGGGCGGAAACCGCCCCGTCAGAGGGCGGCGGCCGCACCGTGCGGCGCCGCATACCCATCCGACGGTCGGGGGTCGCGGGATTGACAGGCGGGGGAAAGAAATTCTGCCGGGCATGGCCCTCTCTTGGCCCGTCATCGCAAGGAAGTCGCGCTTGGAATCTTTCTCCGTGATCCCGAGCGGAGCCGCCCGGTTAGGCGCTGTTTGCAGCGCCATTGGCGGCGCGGTCACGGGGCCTTTCTTGCTGATGCCGCAACAAGAGAGGTCCCTCCGCTACACCTCGCTGCGCTCGGCTCCGGTCGGGATGACGGCTTCTTTATCGTATGCGAATGCCCTCCCCGTCATGGGGTAGGGATTGAAGATGCGTCACCTCCACCGCCGGGGAACGGAAAATGCGCTAGGCCGGTGCAGGATGCGATGGCAGCCGCCGCGGGCGTGCAGCCGTTCGGCCTGATCGTTGCCGGCGGCGGCGAACTTCGCGAGGATGCGGCACACCTTCACGCGCGCCCACGCCCGCATTCGGTAGGCATTCTGACCGAACTTCTCGCGCAGCTCGTTGGGTTCCCATTCGGCCAGCAGCAGCACGACGACGTGGCGGTACTTGTCGTCGAACTCCTTGAGCAGCGCGCGCACGAGCTGACGCGCGTCGAGCGCCTCGATCATCATGTTCTCGAGATGGTTGGCCGCCGCGTCGGCTGTCGGACGACCGCCGCCGGCATGGCGCCTGCCGCCGCCCGACCCGTCGTCCCTCGGGGCGTCATCGGTATCGTCGGGCTCGTCCCGCTCGAGGCTGGAGCCCCCATCGACGCTGCCGTCGTCGTCATCGCGCGTGCGACGTCCGGCGCTGCCACTGCCCAGCGCCAGGAAGTCCTCGTCGAGCTCGACCATCTTCACGACGGCGCTGCGGCGAATCACGGTGATCAGCTCGTTGCGGATCACCTGATGCAGCAGGGCCTCCGGGGCGTTCACCGTCTTGCCGGCATAGGTCTTGAGCGTCTTGTAGAAGGCGGTCTGCACGGCATCGGCGACCTCGGCCGGGGGCAGCCGGTAGCGCCGGCTGTACAGCGACACCACCCGCTCGAACGACGCTCTCTCGGCGAGCTTCGCGAGCGCCGCATCCAGGGTCCGGTCGGACCGACTCATCCGCAATCCTCCTCGGCCGCTCACGTCGGGCCGAATCGGAGCATGGCGGCCGGCCGCCTGTCAATTTTCCGGCCCTGCATCGTCAAGGAGGACAGGGGCTCAGCGCCTCGTCTCCTTCTCGACCCACTCACGCCAAGAGGTATCACGATGCATCGTTCATGGATTTGGCTCAGCCGCTGGGCGGACAGGCGCCTGCCCGGGCTCCTGCTTCTCGCCTTCCTTCTCCTGATGTCGCAGCTCGACTCGGCCCGGGCGACCGACATCGACTTCGCGCCGGCAGTGGCCGACGAGGCCCTGTCGCTCGTCCTGCTCGGCTTCGTCTGCGCGGCGCCGCTGCCGGCCCTCGCCGCGCTGCTCTACGGCCTGCGGCGGCGGCGCGCCGGCCGCCCTGTCAATCTTCCCGCCTCGAATCGTCGGGACTCGTGGACATTTGCGCCTTCACCGCCGCCACCACGACCGAACCGCGGGCGCAGTGGCAGATCCCGGGTTGGACCGGCTCGTTCGCCGACGCGCGGGCCGAAGATCTCCTGCACCAGCTGCACGCCGGCCTTGCCGGCTGCGGCCTGCGGCCGCTGGCCTCGGAGGCGCCAACGCACATGGCCTGCCTCGAGGCGATCGATTAGGGTTCTTGCTCAGGGAGTTTGACATGGCAGGCGAACAACGGCGCTTCAGCGACCTCCTCCTGGAGGCGCTCGACGAGATGAGCGACCCGGCAGGTCTGCCTGCCGCCGACCTCGACGCGCGCGTGGCAGAGGTACATCGATTGCTCGCCCGGGCGCGCCAGGAAATCGACGCCGAGGAGTCGGCGACGCCCGTGCTCGGCGAGCAGGACGTCATCGCCTTCGTCGAGCAGGGCAAACAGCTGAGCCACGACCAGCAGCGCCAGCTGTTCACCGACCCCGCCCTGCGCGCGCTGTTCCGCGACCTCAAGCGACGCAACGCCGTGGCGCTGCCGCCGGCCGCCGGCCAGGCGAGCGGGCAGCGTTTCGCCGAGATGCCGGCGCTGATCGCGGCGGCGACCGACCAGGGGCCGGATTTCGAGCGGCCCTTCGCCGGCGGCACCTTGCGCATCAACCCGGTCGGCATCGACGAGCAGGTCTATGTCGTCTTCAGCTTCGACGATCCGTCGGTCGTGAGTCGCGTCCTGTTCGTCGAGCGGGCGCGCGATCAGCGCATCGAGCGCCTCGAGCTGCCGCCGCCCGACGACGGCGAGATCGTGCTGATCAAGGACCTTGCGGTGGCGGCGGACGCCGACCTCGTCGAGCTACTGCGTGACCTCACGACGTCCGGCGACTTCCAGAGGTAGCCGCCGGTGACCACGCAGGTTCGCGTGTCGATCGCCACGACGGCCGGGGCGATCGCCGTCGAACGGATCGCGCCGCTGGCCTTGCGCAAGTCGCGGGTCTTCACTTGGCGCGGCCTCGCGCCGTTGCCGGCGATCTCATCGAGCTACGACGCGTTCGTCCGCAAGCGCGTCGCCCGCATCCTGCCGTCGGGCGACGCCAGCCCGTTTCGCCTCGATCTCGCCGACGAGATCGACACCGGCGACAGCTGGCAGCTCGCCGTGCTGGCGGCGCACGCCCTGCACCGTGCCGAACGGCTCGCCGGCCGCGAATCCGACGACGCCGACACCTGGCTGTTCGCCACCGGCACCGTCGATTTCGAGATGGCGGCGGGCGAGGTGGGCTATGTCGAGGACAAGCTCCGCCTGCTGGTCCGCGACGAACGGCTGAACGCCGTCGTCGCCACCGGCAGGCGCGTCGTCGTCGCCCTGCCCGAAGCCAACGGCGCCGATGCGCGCGCCGAGCAGGAGCAGTTGCGCCGGCTCGGCGCCGAGGTGCTGGTGGTGCGGCAGGTCGAGGACTTGCTGCGCACCCTCGACCTCGACATCAGGCCCGGCGGTGCCGATCCCGACGATGCCTGGGAAGGCTCGCCGTTCCGTGGCCTCGAGGTGTTCGACGTCCGCCATCGCAAGATCTTCTGGGGCCGCGGCAAGGCGCGTGAGGAAGCCCTGCAGGTACTGCGGCGACAGGATCTGTACGGCTGCAGCTTCCTGCTGATTCACGGCAGCAGCGGCGTCGGCAAATCCTCGCTGGCGCGCGCCGGCCTGCTCGGCGATCTCGAGCAGATGGCGAGCGCCAACGACCGCTGGCGCAGCGCCGTGGCCGTCCCGAGCCGCGGCATGCGCACGCCGATCGCGGCGCTGGCAGAGGCGCTGGCCACGGCGGTGCCCGAGCTGGCGATGGAGCCGACCGAGCTGGCGGCCCGCCTGCTGGCCAATCCCATCGAGGCGACAGCGGCGATCGCCGCGGCGCTGGCGCACGCCGAGACGGGCGGGCGTCTGCGCGTGGCGCTGCTGGTCGACCAGCTCGAGGAGCTGCTGCTGTGGGCGCGCGAGCAGCAGACCGGCCAGGCAGCCGGCGAGCGCGAGGCGTTCGCCGAGACGCTGTCGCGGCTGGCGCGCTCGCGGCTGGTCTGGGTGATCGCGACGCTCCGCTCCGATCTCATGGCGCTGCTCGAGGACAGCCCCGTGCTGTCCGACCTGGCGCGCAACGAACGGCTCTATCGCCTCGAGCGGCCGCGGCCCGGCGCGCTCGCCGAGATCATCCGCCGCCCTGCCGAGCTCGCCGGCCTGAGCTTCGTCGGCCACGACAAGGACAACCTGCCGCTGGTCGACGTGCTGACCGATGCGGCCAAGCGCCAGCAGGATTGCCTGCCGTTGCTGCAATTCACCCTGAAGCTGCTCTACGACGACAAGGAGCGGCGCCCCGGCACGATCAGCTACCAGCAGTACGAGAGCGCCGGCGGGCTGGAGAACGCCATCGGCACCTGGGCCGATCGCACGGTCGGCGCGCTCGGCAGCGATCCCGAAACCGGGCTGGCGGTCGACGACGTGATCTTCAACCTGGCGCGACGCGGCCGCGAGACCGATGTCGTCGTCGGCGCCGAGCTTCTGCTCGACGAGGGCTTTCTCACGCCGGCGCGCGAGCGGGTGATCAAGGCGCTCGACCAGGCGCGCCTGATCGTCCTCGACGCCAGCCCGCGGACGCAACGCCGCACCGCGCGGGTGGCGCACGAGGCGCTGCTCACGCACTGGCGGCGCGCCCGCAGCCTGTTCGAGACACACAGCGCCAAGCTCCTGCTCAAGGACGATCTCGAGCACGACGCGCTGCGCTGGCGCGAGCAGGAGAAGGGCGAGGCGTTCCTGATCCTGAGCGAGGCGCAACTGGTCGAGGCCGAGCAGCTGATGGCCGACAGTCGCGTCGCGCTGTCGGGGCTGGCGCGCGACTACATCAAGGAGTCGCTCGCCAACCATCGCACCTTGGTCGAAGGCATGAAGGCACGCCTGGCGCGCGACGAGCAGAAGATCGCCGGCCTGATCGAGTCCGGAGCTTACGAGGACGCCGAGATCGAGCTCGATCGCGTGGTCGAGTACCTGTCCGACCAGGCCGACGTGGAGCTGCGCAGCCGGCGCGCCCTCCACCGGGCGCGGCACGGGCGCATCCGCCGGCTCGCCGCCTACGATGGCCATGCCAGGACGGTATTTCCCAAGGCGGGGCAGGAGGATTTCGAGCAGGCGCGGCTTGCCTGCGAGGCCGCGCTCGCCGCCCTCGACGTGCTCGATGACAGCGACTGGTGGGACAGGCTGCCGGTGGAGGATCTCGGCGCCGGGCAGGCCGACGACCTCAGGCGCGAGATCTACCGCTTGCTGCTGCTCCACAGCGGGCTCCAGCTCGTGCCGGTGATCCGCAACCTGCGGTCCCTCCGGCGGGCCGGCGGACGGCGCACGACGCCGGCCTGGCTGGTGCGCCTGCTGTTCAGGCTCGTGCCGCGATCGATCGTGACCTCGAAGCTGCAGCGCGTCGTCGATTCGCTGCAGGTCACCCTGCCGGCGGACAACAAGGACGTCGTGCTGGCCTTCGAGCGCTGCCGTGCCGCCTTGCGCGCGGTGCGTCGCGTCGAGGAGGCGATCGACGGCCGGGGCAGCGAGCGCTCGCGCACCAGCCTGCTGGTGGAGCGCATCGTCGAGATGCTGTCGACCTTCGTGCCCGGAGCGCGCATCGACGTGGCGACCGTGCTGGCCTTCACCGCGCCGGCGAAATTTTCCGAGCCGATCAACGCCGCCGACTATTTCTTCATCGCCCTGTTCAACTACTTCATCGCCAAGCGGCGACACGACGGCAGCTTCGCCGCGGCCATCTCGCTCCTGCAGGGCAACTTCCCGCAGCTCGACGCCCGGACGCCGCTGGCCACCGCCGAGCGCCTGCTGCGCATGGCGATCGCGCTGGAGTCGCGCAACTTCTGGCCGCACTGGGTACTCGGCCGGACGCTGCAGGAAGCCGGCAACCACGCCGCGGCCGAGCTCGCCTTCAACACCGCCATCGCGCTCGAGCCGCACTACGCCCGCGGCTACGAGCAGCGCGCCCTGTCGCTCGCCCGCCAATGGACGGCAACCCGGGACGACCGGCTGCGCGAGCGCGCCCGCGCCGATTCCCGGCTGGCCGGCCGCTACGCAGGGGGCGATCCCTCGATCTACTGGCCGCGCGGCGAGCTGTTCGACGAGCTCGGCGAGACCGGGGAAGCGCTCGATGCCTGGTGCCTGTGGCTGGAGCTCGAAGAGGACGTGTTGGCGACCGTGGCCCGCGGCGCCGGCGTGACGCGCCTGTTCCGGCGTGCGACCGAAATCCTGGGGAGCCGGCAGCCGGAGGAGCTGCGGGCCGATGCCCACGCGCTGCTGGCACTGGTCCAATGGACGTGGAAGGACCATGCCGCCGCCCTGCAGGCGGCGGGCGCCGCCCTCGCGATCGTGCCCGCCCATGTCCATGCACTGGCGGTCAAGGGCGCCGCGCTTCGCGCGACCGGCAAGCCACGCGAAGCCCTCGCCGAGGGACTCGAGCCGGCGCTGACCGCAGAGCCGCGGAACTTCTGGGTCCTGTTCAATCGCGCCCTCGCGCTCGAGGATCTGGCACGCGAAGATTTGGCGTCGGACGACGCGGCCGAGGCCGCCTGGCGCGATCTTCTCGCCCGCGCCGCCGAGAAGACGCACGATCACTGCCCGACGTGGATTCGAGACCGTGCGGAGGCCAGCCTGACGCGCTCGCCGCCGGAGCGCCTCGCGCGGCCGCAAGCCGCCTGATCGAGCCGACCATGACGAATGATCGCGCGCTGACGGCGTTTCAGCGAACCCTGCAGCTTGGTCGCATCTATGCCAAGCGGCCGCGACAGCCGCTCGCCGGCATCGCGCCTCGCCCGGGCCTGCGCATCCTCGCCTGGAACATCGGACGCGGTGTCGCGCCGGAGCGGCTCGCCGACACCATCAACGACCTGCAGCCGGACATCGCCTGCCTGCAGGAAGTCGACTGGGGCAACCGGCGCACCGGTGTGCGCGATGTGCTGCAGATCCTGGCCGAGCGGACCGGCATGCTGGGGCTCTACGGCATCGAGTTCCTCGAGCTGCAGGCGCCGGGTCGCCCACGCCGCCTGGCGGGCGGCGGCGCAACGGGCAACGCGCTGCTCTGCCGGCTCGACCCTCGTGCGTGCTTTCGCATCGAGCTGCCGATGGAGCTCGACTGGGAGCACGGCGCCGAGGACCGAGGATTGCCGCCGCGCGTGCGCGCCCGGGTCAGGCGCGAGCGGCGCATCGGCCGCCGCTTCGCGCTCGCCGCCGAGCTCGACGTCGGCGGCGCCCGGTTCATCGTTGCGTCGGTGCATTTCGAGGACAAGCTCGGCGGCACCCGGGGGCGCTTCCGGCATTTCCAGTCGATCGTCGAGGCGATCGACGCGCGGCGCGACGGCAGCGCCGCCACGGTCGTGGTGGCGGGCGACTTCAATACCTTCGACTCGACGATGGCTCGGCTCGTGACGCCGGACACCGACGCCACCGCGCTCGGCCGGCCCAAGGGCACCAGCGAGGCGGCCTGGTGGAAGCGCTCGCTGCTGCCACCGACCGGTTTCGCCGATCCCTTCCACGTCGCCGCCTGGACGTTCCGGGTCCCCGCCGTGTTCCGCGCCAAGCTCGACTGGATCACGGTGAGGAACGGCCAGGTGCGCGACTGCGGCAGCGGTCCGTTCTCGTCCTCCGACCACCGCCCGATCTGGGCGGACGTGGAGGCCTCTGTCACGCATTGCGCCTGATCAGCTCGAAGCCGGCCCGGGCAGCGGCCGCGATGTCGGCGTTACCCTGCGAGCCGAACTTGAAGCCGGCGGCCAGGGCTCCCACCCGCTCGTCGGGCGTGCCGTGGTGCTGGCGCGAGTTGAAGGCGGTGTCGCCCAGGGAATGAAGGATGCCACCGACCTCCCGGAGGTCGAGCTGACGGTGCTCCGCCTTGCGCATCGCAAGATAGTAACCGGCCAGGAAGTCGGCGTGCAGCTCGTGCGGCCGGTTGGTCCGCGCGTCGAGCCGGTTGAGCGGCTCCTCGTAGCCGGCATACATCTGATGGATGTGGCCGAACTCGTGGGCGCACACGGCGATGACGGTGATGCCGCCGTCGTTGGTCCGCGCCATCAGCTTGCCGAACAGCTTCATGCCCATCAGCACCGTGCCCGGGCCGTTGCCCAGCAGCGTCTCGCGGATGGCAACGGCGTTCTCGCCGTTGCTGTCGTCGAAGAAGGCGAAACCAGGGCTGACCCTGAAAGCGGTCGACAGGCGGCTGAGCGCGCTGCCCAGGAAGCGGTCGGTCTCGGCATCGCCCGAGCTGGCCGCAATCCTGATGGAGTTGCCGTTGGCGGCCCCGCCATTGACCCCGAGAACCGATCGGTCCGGCTGGCAGAGCGGGCAGATCGAGCCCGCCGGCTGGGCCCAGGCGCCGGCTGCCATGGCAACCGGCAGAGCCGCGGCAACGAGGCCGGCGCCGAGCAGCGACCGGCGATTCAACGTCTTCATGATGATCCCTCCATCTGATGGGCATTCGATACAGGGATGACGCGGCAGGCGCGCCGGATTGACAGGCGCCCACTGGAAAAGCGGGATCGCGGCACTCATAGGCGCGCCCCGTCCCGGGCTTCGAGAATGTGTCGCCGCCTGCCCTGAGCGAAGCCGAAGGGGTCTTGCGGCGACAGGGTCGAGGGCCGGGAGCGCGCCTCATTGGCGCCAGCTTCTCGGTTCTCCTCCCTTGGCACGCTGCTACGAAATGGACACACCTCATGTTTCTCCCGCTGACGCGGGCGGAGAGGATGCAAAGCCTCGTGTTCCTCTCCACCCGAGCAGCAGCTGTCGAATTCACGCATCATGTCCTCCTCCCTGCGCGAAGCGCGGGGAGGACAACATGGTGAACTCGACAGCCGAGTGGCGAGGGGAGAGGCCAGGAGAGGTGGGTCATGGGGGGCCGCCCAGGGAGGCCCTGCATGACGGTAGTCCCCTGGGCATCGGCGCCGGTGCCGGGGCATTCACCCACCTCTTTTCCCCCGCGCTATGCGCGAAGGAAAGGTTCGGGGAGCCTACGCCCGGCCGTAGACCGGGATCAGCGCGCCCGAGGTGATCGGGTCGGCGAGCCCGATGTGGGCCACGATCAGCTCGGCGATGGCGCTTGGCTTCACCCACAGGTTGTGATCGGCCTTGGGCATGTCCTTGCGGTTGGTCGGCGTGTCGATGGTCGACGGCGCGAGCGCGATCACCGAGATGTTCTCGCCCTTGAGCTCCTCGGCAAGCGCCACGGTGAAGGCGGCGACCGCGGCCTTGGAGGCGGTATAGGCGGTCATGTTGGCGCCCTGGCGCGGATTGAGCGCCGGCCGGGCCGTGATGTTGACGAGTCGCCCGCCGGTGCCGGCCTTGCGGAAGTTCGCCACCGCCGCGCGGCAGCTCGAGGCGCAGGAGATCAGGTTCATCGAGATCTGCTGCTGCAGGACCGTCGCCGGGCTGTCGGCGATCGGCGCCCAGACGAAGCCGCCGGCGATGTTCACGGCAGCCCGGAGCGGCGGCAGCCCGGCATAAAACGCCGACACCGCTTCCTCGTCCGACAGGTCGATGCCGGTGGTGACAGAGACACTGCCCGGCGGAAAGCGGTCGGCCGGCACGGACTGCTCGATTGCCGGCACATGGCAATGAGCGCCGGCCTCGACCAGGGCCCTCACCACGGCGGCGCCCAGCGCGCCGGTCCCGCCCGTGACGACGACATGGCAACCCTTCAGACTCTGCATTTCATTCCCTCAGGCTTCGATTGGGGTGCCGCGCTCTCAGCTCTCGATGCGCAGCGAGTTCAGGAAGCGATCGATCACCGGGTTCTCCCGTTCGTCGTTGCGCGCCAGCACGATCTGCGCATAGAGACGCGGCACCGTGGCATAGGCTCGAATCATCAGGACACCGGTGTTCTTCTGCACCGACAGCACGACCGCCAGGCCGCGCGCCGACCCCAGCCACACATCCTCCCGCTCGAGATAGGTCGACCCCGGCCAGCGCTTCTGCGCGGCATCGATGGCGCGACGCAGATGGTCTTCCTGGAGCGTCGGATCGAGCGGACTCTCGTTCTTGAGGTCGGTCACGGCGAACTCGAGGCCAAATCCGCTCGGAAAGGCGATCTGATACTGCTTCGTCATGCCGGACGGCTGCATGCCCGAGACGACCTTGTATCCCTTGGGCATCTGCAGGCGGAACTGGTCCTCGGTACTGACGATGTCTTCCCATTCCAAGGCCTGCGCCTGCAGCGCGCCCGGCATCGACACCAGGGCAAGACCAGAAAGTCCAAGCGCAAACGAACGCCGCCGCATGACAGTCTCCTTCCGAGCTTTCCCGGCGGGGAGCATGCGGGATGGCCGCCCTCCACTCAATGCCGGGAATGACGCATCCTTCGCCCCAAGGTCGACCGGACGCAACCAGCCGGATATTCTGCACCGAATGAGACGTTGCGGGGGAATTTCGATGAGCGTTGGTTCACGCAGGCTCTTGATTGCGTTGCCTGTTCTCGCCCTGGCCGGGCCGGGCATTGCCCAGCAGGCGGCAGCTGGATTGGTAGGCCAGTGGCAGGGCCAGGTCGAGGGCATCGGTGGCGTTCGGTTGTTCGTCACGACAGTCGCACCGAACGGGCAGATTCAAGGACGGATGGAATTCGACCTGCAATCCATGGTCTCGACCTTCGGCGACAAGGCCGATTTGACCAAGTCGACGAATCACGGCGTCGTGTCGGGCAACACCGTCACCATCGAAGCCGCCCTGGGCGGAACCTATCGGCTGACTCTTTCCGGCAATCGCCTCGCGGGACGATACACCCGCGGCACGACGTTCGACGGCGCGGCGACCTTCGAGAAGCAGTAAGCCCGCGTCGATCAGCCATCGCGTCTCCCGGCACCAAAGACCTCACCCTGAGGCGCGGCCGCAGGCCGCGTCTCGAAGGGTGCGCAACCAGCGTGCCTTGTCCCACCCTTCGAGACGCTACGCTACGCGTGGCTCCTCAGGGTGAGGTCGTTCTTTGGTGCTTCGATCGAACAAAATCCCGCTCCAGGCTCTGCGCGCGTGTTCGTGAAGCAGCGCTGGTCATGCCGCCCCGGCTGGCATGCACGCGCGGGGCCTGACACAGTGAAAGCATGAGCCCGGCCAGACGGATCGTCATCTGCGGCGGCGGCGCCATCGGCACCGCCGTCGCCTACTACCTGAGCCGGCGCGGCGCACGGCCGATCGTCATCGAGCGGCACGAGGTCGCCGGGTCGGCGTCCGGCAAGTCGGGCGGCTTCCTGGCGCTCGACTGGTGCCGCGGCACCGCGCTCGATCGGTTGGCACGGCGCAGCTTTGCGCTGCACGCCGCGCTCGCCGAGGAGCTGGGCAATCCCTGGGGCTATCGCCGCCTCACGACCTACGGCGGCCACGCCCGCGAAGGCGACAACGCACGCGGTGCCGGCGGACGGCCGTGGCTGTCGGCCGGCGTGACGCTCACCGGTCGACTGGGCTCGCCGCAGACCACGGCGCTGGTCGAGCCGCGCACCTATACCACGGGCATGATGCGCGCCGCCCAGGCGAATGGCGCCGAGTTGCGTTCCGGCGCGGTGACGTCCCTGGTGCGTGGTGCAGCGGGGGCCGTCGCCGGCGTGGTCCTCGAGGACGGCCAGACCGTCGAGGGCGACGCCGTCGTCATCGCCCTGGGACCGTGGTCGATCCTGGCGACGCCCTGGCTGCCGCTGCCCGCGGTGTACGGTTCCAAGGGCCATAGCCTGGTCTTCGACACCGGCACGGCGATCCCTGCCGAGGCGCTGTTCCTCGAGTATCGCGAAGCGAGCGGCGAGGTCCTGACGCCCGAGCTGTTCGCACGCGCCGACGGCACTATCTGGATATGCGCGATCTCGAGCACCGGTCCATTGCCGATCGACCCTGCCGAGGTCGCGCCCGACGATGGCGCGCACGCGCGCCTCGAGGCGATGAGCCGGACCTTCTCGCCGGCGCTGGCAACGGCGCCGATCGTGGCGCGGCAGGCCTGCTTCCGGCCGGTCACCGAGGACGGCCTGCCGCTGATCGGCGCCGTGCCGGGTCTCGCAGGCGCCTATGTCGCGACCGGCCACAGCGTCTGGGGCATGCTCAACGCGCCGGCGACCGGCGAGGCGATGAGCGAGCTGATCCTCGATGGCGCGACGCGTCATGTCGACCTGGCGCCGTTTGCGCCGGCGCGCCTGCCACGGTTCGACCCGGCCGGGCTGCGCCAGGGATGAGGCCGTCGGCGGCCGGGATCAGGGCGACAGGAGCGGCTTCAGCCGGCGCCACAGTCGGGCCTCCGTCTCCTTGGTCAGATCCTTGGCGACCTCGGTATGGACGCAAGCCTGCACGCGCTTGGTCATCAGTTCGCGCAGCTCCCCCAGGCTGCGCCGCGGCGCGACGATGACGAGCTCGGCGTAGTCGCCGTTCTTGCAGGCATCGTCGAGGGTCTTCGCCAGCGTCACCGTGAAGCGATGCTTCTCGAGCTTGTGATAGTCGTGCGGCGGCTCGAGCGCGTGGCGCACGGCGTTGCCCGCAGACCTGAAGTTGCGACCCGGCCTGTCGCTCTTGAGGTCACGCGAACGCTGCAGGCTTTGCGGAGAGACGAGGTCGGCCGGGCCGGCCGGGACGAGCTTCTTCGCTTCCCGGTCGGGCTTCAGGAAGCGACCGCGTGCACCATCGGCAACGACGATCCAGGTCTTCGGGCGCTTGGGCATGTCTTTCCTCTCGAGGACGATCCCCGCATGGCACCACGACTTTCACTCCCTGCAATTGCGCCATGTCAAGCCGGCCCGTCACCATCGGCACACGGACATGACTCAGGTCGCACGGCATCGTGCAACCATGAGCGCACGCCCACCATCATGGACTTCGGGGGACCGACTTACTCAGCCAACGCGTCGTCCTGATCTCGATGAGATACTCGATGCCGCTTGGCGGACTCTTCGCGGGCAGGTCGGCGATGAATCTCGCCTCGCGGGTCGCCGGCATCGATCTTGCGTGCTGTGATGCTCGTGACGCCGGCCGTAGCGGCACGGCCGGCCCCGCGGGGCGAGAGAGGAGAATCGCTTGAGCAGCACAGCCCGACACAAGGTCGCCTTCATCGGAACCGGCGGCACCATCTCATCCCTCGGCATCCATCCGCTCGAGCTGCAGGACTACGTCGTTCACGACAAGCGCCTGCACGCCAGCGAGATCGTCGCGCGCTTCCCGGTGGTCGAGGAGATCGCCGAGATCATCCCCGTCGATTTCCGCAACGTGCCGAGCCCGGAGATCTACTTCGCGGAATGGCGCGCGCTGGCGGCGCTGTGCCATCGCGTGGTGGCGGAGCACCCGGATCTGGCCGGCATCGTCATCGGCCACGGCACAGCGACCCTGGAAGAGACCGCCTGGGTTCTGAACCTGGTGCTGAAGGTGGCGGTGCCGGTCGTCGTGATCGGCGCGCAGCGGCCGGCCTCGGGCCTGTCGACCGATGCCGCGATAAACCTGGTGAACGGCGTGCGCACCGCGGCCAGCCCCGACAGCCGCGGGCGTGGCGTGCTGGTGATGCTGAACGACGAGATCCAGGCGGCGCGCGAGGTCACCAAGACCTCGAACTGGCGCATGCAGACCTTCCGCACGCCCGATTTCGGCATTCTGGGCCACGCCGACGCCGATCGCATCGCCTACTACCGGCGACCCGAGCGCCGGCACATGCCCGACACCGAGTTCGACATCGAAGGCCTCGAGGCCCTCCCGCGCGTCGACATCGCCTATGCCTATGCCGGCTCCGACGGCAGCGCGATGCGGGCCTTCATCGCCGCCGGCGCCAAGGGGCTGGTGTCGGCCGGCTTCGCCCCCGGCATGCCGCCCGCCGCCGACCTCGCGGCCATGACCGAGGCGGTACGCCAGGGCATCGTGGTCGTGCAATCCTCGCGCTCCGGCTCGGGCCGCATCTACCGCGGCAAGCGGCTCGCCGATGCCGGCGTGCTGGCCGCCGACAACCTCAACCCGCAGAAGGCCCGCCTGCTGCTGGCACTGGCGCTCACCCGGACCTCCGACCCGACCGAGATCGCACGCATCTTCGCCACCTACTGAGTGGGTGGGGACGGTAAAGGAGAAAGATGGGCTACAGACCGGCAAGGGCCAGCGCGACGACCACTGCCATCAAGACCCAGCCGATGTGGCGACCACGCGTCGCCATCGCATTGCCGATGGCGGCGTAGCCGTAGATGACGACCGCCGCGCCGACGATCCATTGACGCGCTGCCGGGGAACCGAGGTCGGGTGCCGCGACCAGCAGGCCCCCGACGACGATCCAGTCCACCGTGCTCGCCTGCCACACCATGCGCAGCAGGCGAAGCGTCCAGGCCGGCTCGATCCGCGCACCGGGAAAGACGCGCCGCTCGGCGATGATGCCATGCGCCACCGCGACCACGATGGCCAGCCCGCCAGCCGCCTGAAGCGCCAGATCCTGCATCCGTTTCTCCGTACAGCACTGTATGGACGATAGCCGACGGGTTGCGAATGTCAATACAGCTCTGTATGGTGCGAGCGCGTGACCGAACGACTGACCGCGCAGGACTGGATCGCCTACGCCGCGACGGCGCTGGCGCGCTATGGCTTCGACGCCCTCAAGGCGGATGTGCTGGCGCGCAAGCTCGGCGTCTCGCGCGGCAGCTTCTACTGGCACTTCGCCGATCTCGCCGACTTCCATGCACGGGTGATCGAGCATTGGCGACAGACGACGACCGAGGCGATCATCGCCGACGTCGAGCGGCACCAATCGCGCGAACGCCGCCTCGACGCGCTGTTGCGCCGGGCCTTCGCGCACGGTGCCGCGCTCGAGGTCCGCATGCGCGCCTGGGCCGACGTCAACCCTGTCGCCGCGCGCGCGGTCGCCGAGGTCGACCGCAGGCGGCGCGACTATCTGGAGCAGCTGCTGGCGGAAGCAGGCATCGCACGGCCGCTGGCGGCCGCACGGGCGCAGCTCCTCTACTGGACGTATCTCGGCGCCATCTCGAGCCGGACCCGGACCCGGACCACGCCCGAGCGCCTCGATATGATCGTGGCCGAGCTCGAGCGGCTCGCCTTGGGCCGCACAGCCGACGGGGTCGCCGTCACGCCCTCGAAACAAATCTAACCCAGCCGGGAGACCAAGCCGTCATGCCCTTCCTCAAATCACTGCCCGACGACGCCGGTCCGGCGAACGTCTTCTCCCGTTACCCAGACATCTACGGCGCATGGGCCAGGATGAGCCAGGCGCTGATGAACGGGCCCTCGCCGCTCAGCCAGGGCGAACGCGAGCTGATGCTGGCCTACGCCGCCGGCGTCGCCGGCTGCCGGTTCGTCTGCGTGGCGCATTCGGCGGTCGCCTATGCCTGGGGCGTGGCGCCCGGCACGGTGGAGCGGCTGCTCGAGGATCCCGGGACCGCGCCGGTCGAGACCCGTCTGAAGCCGCTGCTCGCCTACGTGCGCAAGCTGATGCTGACGCCGGGTGCCATGTCCCAGGCCGACGCCGACGCGGTGATCGCCGCCGGCTGGAACGAGCAGGCCCTGCAGGACGCAATCGCCATCACCGCGCGCGCCGCCTTCATGCAGCGGCTGGTCGAAGGGCACGGCTTCGTGCCGATGTCCGGCGAGAAAGCGGCACAGCAGGCGGCGCGGCGCGTCGAGCTCGGCTACGTCAACCTCTACCCGGCATTCCGGGAGCGGCCGTAGCGCGCGCCCTTTCGGGGACAGTCATTCTATGATGATCAGCTCGCGACAGCGTACTTTCTGTCGTCCTGAGCGCAGCGAAGGACCTCATCGCCGCTTGCTACGAGCGCACATGAAACTTCTGGCGATGAGATCCTTCGCTGCGCTCAGGATGACAAGAAGGGTGCGCCTTCATTCATTGAGGTGACACGCTTTCAGAAGGCCGGATACTGGTCGTCGCCGACCTTCTCCAGCCAATCGACGTTCTTGCCGTTCAGCGCCTCGGTGACGGCGATGTGGGTCATCGCGGTCTTCGCCTTGGCGCCATGCCAGTGTTTCTCGCCCGGTGCGGTCCAGACGACGTCGCCCGGCCGGATCTCCTCGACCGGCCCGCCTTCGCATTGCACCCAGCCGCAGCCCGCCGTGACGATCAGCGTCTGTCCGAGCGGATGGGTGTGCCAGGCCGTACGGGCGCCCGGCTCGAAGGTGACGTAGGCGGTGCTGACGCGCGCCGGATCGGTCGCCCGCATCAGCGGGTCGATGCGCACAGTGCCGGTGAACCAGCTTTCCGGCCCCTTGGTCGAAGCCTGCGAGCCGCTGCGTCTGATCTCCATGTCGATGAACCTCTCGTGTCAGCGTGGGTCGAGCCGCAATGTCGTCGACAGGATGATTTGCCCGCTGGGCGGCGCGCGACTAGCCACTATGATCGGCATGCACTTATGCGTCGAGTTCATCAATCTGGCGGGGCACCCTGGACGATCCGCCCGCGGCTTCGGAACCGTCGCGTGGTCGTCTTGCGCGCGCCCGCCGCGGGGCGACACGGATCAGGCACATCGAGGGAGATGAGGAACCATGAGGTTCGGCATACACAATCCGTCCTGGCTGTTCGGCTCCGAGCCGGCGGAAATCTTCGAGGCTGTCGCGGCGAAAGCCCGATGGGCGGAGGACAATGGCTTCACCTGGTTCTCGGTGATGGACCATCTCATCCAGATCGCCAATGTCGGCGCGCCCGACGAACCCTTCATGGAAGGATGGACGGTCCTGTCGGCGCTCGCCGCGGTGACCCGGCGCATCCGCCTCGCGACGCTGGTCTCCTCGGTGCATTATCGCAACCCGGCCCATCTCGCGAAGATCGCTGCCGGCGTCGATCAGATCAGCCGGGGCCGCCTCACCTTCGGCATCGGTGCCGGCTGGTTCGAGACGGAGTACCGCCAGTACGGCTGGGAGTTTCCGCCGCGGCCGGCGGTGCGCATCCGGCAAATGGAGGAAGCCGTCAGGCTCATCCTCGCGATGTGGACGCAGAAGCGCACCACCTTTCAGGGCAAGTACTTCCACGCGCACGACGCGATCCTGGAACCCAAGCCGATCCAGAAGCCGCACCCGCCGGTGATGATCGGCGGCGGCGGCGAGCAGCTCACCTTGCGGGCCGTCGCCCGGTTGGCCGATGCCTGCAATGTCGGCGGCACGCCCGACATGGTGCGTCACAAGTACGACGTTCTCCGCCGCCATTGCGATGCGGCACGGCGGAACTACGACGACATCGAGCGCACCAACATCATCAGCTTCGTCGTGGCGCGCGACGAGGCGCAGCTGGCGGCCAAGCGCAAGAGGCTGGCGGTGCCGGACAGTTACTACGGGGTCGCCGGCACCGTCGCGCAGATCACCGACCTGGTCGGTAAGTACCAGGACGCCGGCGTCCAGCTTCTCATCAGCAGCGCCTACAAGAACGACAGCGAGACCTTCGAGCTGCTCGCCGCCGACGTGATGCCGCGCTTTGCGCGATAGCCTGGGTTACGCGCCGTTGCGCACGTCGTAGCGCAGCCAGACGGCGCCGCCGTCGAGCACCTCGCAGCTTTTCAAGGTCATCGCCGCGAGCGGCGCCGAGGGGCCGGTCCCGATGTCGTCGGAATCGAAGACGTGCGGCGCTCCCTTGGCGCCGTCGACGGCGGGATTGATCGCCACGCTGATCTCGTCGACCAGGCCGGCCCGCAGGAAGGCGCCGTTGGCCCGCCCGCCGCCCTCGAGCAGCAGGCGCTCGATACCCAGCTCGCGATTCAGCACCTCGAGCACCAGGCGCAGATCGAGCGCCTGCTTGCCGCCGAAGACGTAGGACACGCCCTCGGCGCGCAGCATCTCGAGATGGGCGTCCGCGACCTGTTCCGTCAGCACCACCACGATCGGGTCGCCGCCGATGTCGGAACGGCCCCAGACGATCTTGCCCTCGGCATCGAGCACGACGCCGTAGGCCGCGGCATCGCGCCGGGCGATCCACGCCGTACGCGGAAAGACCTGGCCGCTCGGCGCCGGACGCCCCTTGCCCTTGGCGAATTCCTGGCCGGTGACCCTCCCGACAAGCCAGGTGCCGCCGCCCAGCTGGTCGTGCAGGCGCTCGAACAGGCCGGCCGAGTGCGCGCCCTGCGGCCGCCAGCGGCTCGACCAGGTGCGGCCGTCCAGGCTGCAGACCATGTGGCAGATGACGTGCGGCTTCATCAGGTTGCTCCGTCGACAGAGTTCACGTCATACGGTTTACCGCAGCTTCGGCATCGAAAGCTCCTGGAACTGCGACGCAAAACGACCCGATACCGAGCGGCTTTCGAGCCCGGGTCCCGTCGTGTAGCTTTGCGACCATCGAAGGACGGAGGCAGGGCCATGCGGAACACGCGCCTCGAGATACGACTTCTCTCGGGTGCCGGCGGCGCCGAGATTTCCGGCGTCGACGTGGCGCAGGATCTCGACGACGGCACGATCGGCGAGATTCGCGACGCGCTGAACGAACATTGCGTCGTCTTCTTCCGCGACCAGGAGCTCGATGCCGAGCGGCAGAAGGCTTTCGCCCGCCGCTTCGGCGAGATCTTCGTCCATCCCAACTACAAGGGTACCGGCGACGATCCCGAGATCGTCATGGTGCGGCGCGAGCCGGGCGACACCTCCTATGTCGGCGAGGACTGGCATGCCGACACGACCATGGTGGCCGAGCCGCCGATGGGCGCCATCCTCTACGGCATCGACGTGCCGGACTACGGCGGCGACACGATGTTCGCCAACCAGTACCTCGCCTACGACGCGCTGTCGGACGGCATGAAGAGGATGCTCGGCGGCGTGCGCGCCGTGCACAGCGACATCATGGTGGCGGGACCGCAGGCCGGGAAGAACAAGGGCCGCTCGACCAAGCATCGCGACGGGCTGGACTGGCGCGAGACGCGCAGCAGCCATCCCGTGGTGCGCAGCCATCCCGAGACCGGCCGCAAGATGCTGTTCGTCAACGCCTCCTACACGGTGGGCTTCGAGGGCATGACCGAGAAGGAGAGCCGGCCGCTGCTCGACTTCCTGCTGGAGCACGGCAACCGGCCGGAATTCACCTTCCGCTTCCGCTGGCAGAAGGGCTCGATCGCGTTCTGGGACAATCGCAGCGCCAAGCACATCGCGCTGGGCGACACCGGCCCGTTCCGCCGGCTGATGCGCCGCGTCCAGATCTGCGGCGACAAGCCGGTGTGACGGCCGGGCTGCGGCGGCTCATCGTCCCGTCATGGGACTGATCTTCAAGGACGATCTGCACGACCGCTTCGGCACCTCGCCGCTCGCCTACAGCCGCTATGGCGGGGGCGAGCTGGGCGAACTGCAGGCGATCGCCCGCGCCGTCGGCGACGGCGACGATGGCGCCTTCCATGATGCGTGGGCCAAGGCGGCGGATGCGCTCGAGCACGAGGCCGGGTTGGCCCTGACAAAGGGGCACCGCGAGGAGGCACGGGAACTGCTGCTGCGGGCGAGCTGTTTCCTCTCGCTGAGCTACCGCCCGCTGTTCGGCAAGCCGGTCGATTCCCGGCTCGTCGCCTCGCAGCATCGCCAGGTGACCGCCTTCGATCGCGCCATGAGCCTCGGCGATCCGCCGGTGGTGCCCTTTGCGATCCCGTTCGAGGGTACCCCGATGCCGGCCTATCTGATTCCGGCGGCCGGGCGCGCCGGCGAGGTACGGCCGCTTCTCATCCTGACCAACGGCTACGACGCCACCATCACCGACATGTACTTCGCGTCGGCCGTGGCGGCGTCGCGCCGGGGCTATCATTGCCTGCTGTTCGACGGGCCGGGACAGGGTAGCATGCTGATCGATCGCGGCGTGCCCCTGCGCCCCGACTGGGAGACCGTGATCGAGGCGGTGGTCGATGCGGCCGTGGCCATGCCGCAGGTCGACGCCGCGCGCATCGCGCTCAGCGGCTGGAGCCTCGGCGGCTACCTCGCGCCGCGCGCCGCCAGCGGCGAGCCCCGCCTTGCCGCCTGCATTGCCGACCCCGGCCAGCTGAGCATTGCCGAGTCGGCCCGCAAGTTCGCCATTGCGCTGGGCGCCACGCCGGAGGCCGCGCGCGACCTCGGCAATCTCGACCAGGGCATGCTCGACCGGATGACGCAGGCCATCGAGTCGAGCCGTCAGATGCGCTGGTCGATCGTCCAGCGCGGCTTCTGGGTCAACGGCGTCGACACGCTGCGCGACTTTCTGCGCTCGGCGGAACGCTTCACCAATGAGGGCGGTGTCCAGCGCATCTCCTGCCCGACCCTGATCACGTTGGCCGAGAGCGATCCCCTCGCCGATACCGCCGAAGCGTTGTTCGAGAAGCTGACATGCCCGAAGAAGCTGATCCGCTTCGCCGCCAACGATGGCGCGGACGGGCATTGCGAGATGGGCAACCGCTCGCTGCTCAATCGCCGGGTCCTCGACTGGCTCGACAAGGTCCTCGCGTAGGGCATGGCCACGCTCCATTTCATTTGCGGCAAGGCGGGCTCCGGCAAGACGACGCTCGCCCGCGCGCTCGGGCGATCGTTGCCGGCAGTGGTGTTCTGCGAGGACGAATGGATCGCGACCCTGGGCTTCGAGATCCGCACGCTCGACGATTTCCTGCAGGCCTCGACCAGGTGCCGGGCCTTGATCGGCCCGCATGCCGTGCAGCTCCTGCAGCTCGGCGTCTCGGTCGTGCTCGACTTCGCCGGCAATACGCCCAAGGCGCGTCACTGGGTGCGCGGCCTGTTCGAGGCGGCCGGCGCCGATCACGTCCTGCACGTCATCGAGGCGGGCGACGCAGCCGGCGGGCGTCTACTGGGGCCATGTCACCGACGAGATGTTCCACGCCGTGACGCCCTACTTCACCCTGCCGCAGCCGGACGAAGGGTTTCACGTCGAGACCCGGTCCCGTCCGTGACGGGATGAACTGCCCCGGTATGCAATTCTGTTGCTGGGAGCGTGCCACTGGTGGCGGAGTAAACTCCGCCACCAGTGGCACGCTCATGGGCGCGAACTTTTCGGTTCACCTCCCCAGCTTCGCCGCTACGATGTGAACACATCTCCTCCCCGTCCTCGCAGGGCGTTCGCATAGGGGCAAAAGTCCCGTCATCCCGAGCGGAGCCGCCCAACGGGCGGCGCAGTCGAGGGACCTTTCTTGCCGGTGCTGCAACAAGAAAGGTCCCTCCACTACGCCTCGCTGTGCTCGGCTCCGGTCGGGATGACGGCGATGACGGGGAGGGATGCGAGATATGTCCACTCCGTAGCAGCGAAGCTGGGGTGTCCACGCCTGCCCTGAGCGATGCCGAAGGGTCACCGCGGACCGAGGGGTCATGAGCCACGAGTCTCGAGCCCATGACCCCTCTGTCGCCGTAAAACGGCGACACCTCAGGCTTCTGGCCGCTTGCGGCCAAAATGCCGACGACAGCGAAGCTGGGGAGGCGAACCGAAAGTCCGTGCCTTTGAGTGGCGCGCTTCCAGCAACGAGTCTATCGCGTCGACAGCCACCAGCCGTTTCCGGCGACCCAGCACGAAGAGTCCGGGACGGTGCCGCGATGAAGGGTGCGCACGGTCCACAGGTTTTGCTGCCCGAAGGCATCGGCGAGAGCCCGGGCCGTCTGTGGGTCACGCGCGCCGTCGCACGGGATGAAGGCGGCGGCGCAGAGGAAGCGCGCCGGCCAATGCCCGGCCGCGCCGCGGCTCACCATGAGCATGCCGCCCAGGCCCCGATCCGGGGTCAACGGAAAGAGCAGCCGGCCGCCGGGCCGCAAGGCGTCGAGCCACATATCGACCGGATGTGTCGACCCGGCGTTGACGTAGATCGCGTCGCACGCCGGCAGGGTGCCGCCTGTCCCCGAGATGCCGTGGAGCGACACGTTGGCCTGCTCGGCGAGATTGGCCTTCGCTTTCTCGAGAAGCGCCGGCTCGATCTCGTAGGCCAGCACCGAACCTGTCGGCCCGACCAGCGAGGCCAGGATCGAGGTGTAGTAGCCGGTCCCGGCGCCGACATGCAGCACCGTCTCGCCCGGCTGCAGCGCCAGGCCATCGAGACAGCGGGCATGAAGGCTGGGCGCGCCGTTGTTGATCCCCTGGCTACGCGACAGGGCGACGAGGACATCCTGATAGAGCCAGGCCGGATCGCCGGAAGGCGTGTCGATGTAGCCGCCCGCGAAGTTGAACACGGTCCACGGTCCGTCGCCGACGAACCGCTCTCTCGGCGTCACCGCGAACGCATCGATGACGCGCGGGTCGCTCGCACCGCCGCGACCCGCGATCAGTTGGGCGTAGTAGCGGCGCGCCGCCTCGATCGAGGACATGTCGGACCCTCCTGTCATTCCCGTTCGGCCTGCCCGGTCGCCGCACGGACGTTGAAAGCCGCGCGCAAGTCGGCCACCGCCTCGGCAAGCTTCGCCGGCGCGGGCAGGCGATGGCTGCCGTCGACCAGGAGCGCGATGCCGTCGGCGACCTCGACCCGGGTTACGGTCGATACCGGCGGCGCGAAGCGCTGCGCCTTCAGCCGGCGGTAGAGACGCGCGACATCCTGGCTGGAGCGCGCCCACTGGGCTTCCCAGTCGCGGCGCGCGACGCCGCGCCTGGCCAGCGCCGCCTCGATCTCCTCGCCGTACTGGCGAATGGCGGCGTGATCGAGCCCGGCTTCCTGGAGGATGCGCACGCGCTGCAGCTGGCCGAGGTGGCGGTTGTCGAAATGGGCGCCGCGCCCCCGCCCGTTCGGCGGATCGATCAGGCCTTCGCGCACGTAGTAGCGCACCGTGCGCTCGCCGACCCCGGAGAGCTGGCCGAGCTGCGCCGCCGTGTAGCGGCTGTCGAGTTGCGTGGTCATCCCTTTATATAGACAGTTAACTGTCTATATATCAACTGTCGTATTTAGCGACAAGGCAGGCATGGAACTTGCTCCTGCCGCAGCAGGTCCTCCGGCCGGGCATTCGCACGTGGCGACTTTCTCGCCGTCCCGAGCGAATCCGTCCGAAGGACGGCGCAGCCGAGGGATCCTTCTTCGCTGTCGTTGCAACGGGAAAGGTCCCTCGCCGACGCCGCGCTGCGCTCGGCTCCGGTCGGGACGACGGGCCCCGGGGTCATGCCCTGGGCGGGCACGGGAGATGGGCTTTCGACGATGAACGGGACGGCAAGGCGGCAGATGCATCTCGGGCTCTTCATCCTGGGCACCGGCAGCCACGTCGCGGGCTGGCGCTACCCCGGTGCGATCAAGAGCTTCCAGGATCTGGCGGCCATCCAGGAGATCGCGCGGACCGCCGAGCGCGGCCGCTTCGACCTCATCTTCATGGGCGACAACCTCTATGCCGACCCGGGCGCGCATCCCTCCTACACGCTGCGCCTCGAGCCCTTGACGATGATGGCCGCACTCGCGGTGACCACCAGCCGGATCGGTCTCGGCGCCACCGCCTCGACGACCTACGGCGATCCGTTCAGCGTGGCGCGCGCCTTCGCCTCGCTCGACCACGTCAGCCGCGGCCGCGCCGCCTGGAACGCGGTGACCACGGCGAACCCGGTGTCGGGCGCCAATTTCGGGATCGAGCATCCCGGCCATGCGGCGCGCTACGAGCGGGCCGAGGAATTCATCGAGGTGGTCACCAGGCTGTGGGACGGCTGGGCCGACGATGCGCTGGTCGCCGATCGCGCGAGCGGGCTCTACATCGACCCCTGCAAGATCAGGTCGATCGACCATGTCGGGCGCCACTTCAAGGTGAAGGGCCCCCTGAACATCGGCCGCACGCCGCAGGGACGCCCGGTCGTGCTGCAGGCGGGCGGCTCGGGCCCCGGACAGGCCCTGGCAGCGCGCACCGCCGACGTGGTGTTCTCGGTCACCCAGGACCTCGACGAGGCGAAGGCTGCCTACGCCTCGGTCAAGGCCCGGCTGGCGGCCCATGGCAGGACGGCAGACGAGCTCACCATCCTTCCCGGCGTGATGCCGGTGGTCGGCCGCACCGACCGCGAGGCGCGCGACAAGCTCGGTGTCCTGCAGGGCTTCCTCGACGCCACCAACGGGCTGCAGCTGCTGTCGGATCGGCTGGGGCAGGACATGACGGCCTACGACCTCGATGGCCCGGTGCCCGATCTGCCGCAGACCCAGGGCAGCCAGGCGTTTGCCCAAGCCATCCTGGCGAAGGCCCGCCGCGAGGGCATGAGCCTGCGCGATCTCTACAACCTCAACTCCGCCGCGCGCGGCCACTGGGTGCTGTGCGGGTCGCCGGTCACCATCGCCGACACGCTGGAAAGATGGTTCACCGAGCGGGCGGCGGACGGCTTCAACGTCATGCCGCCCTACTTCCACGAAGGATTCGAGGACTTCGTCGATCTCGTGGTGCCCGAGCTGCAGCAGCGTGGCCTGTTCCGGCACGAGTACGACGGCGAGACCCTGCGCGACCATCTCGGCCTCCGCCGCCCCGAGCGCACTTGAGCGTTCTGCTCTTTCCAGGGTCTTCGCAGGGCGCCGCTAGCCGCTGCGCCGTCGGCATGCTGGGCGCCGCCAACCTCAGCATCTTCGTCATCCCGATGCTCTACGTCGCCGCGCCTGCCGCTTGCTGGGCAAGATCGTCTGTCGTGGCGGTGTGCCGCAGAGGGCGGCCGCGACGAATCGGCTTCTCGGGAGCCTAACCATCGCTCTTTGGTCCTCCTCCCGGCTTGGGCTGCAGGCCGCCTACCTGGATCAGGTTGTTCGACACGGTTCGACTGTCACGGATGAACACTACGAGGAACACCAGAAGACCGATCGAGAGCGCGAGCATCTGAAGATAGTTGAACAGTTCCGCGTACCAGCTCGACTCCCATTTGTCGCTCGACGCGTAACGCTCGAGAGCATCCAGGACGGCAGCATCGGACAGATACCCGAAGACCATCGACAGGACGTTCGCTACCGTCGACACCGACAGCCACAGGCTGACCCGGCTGCGGAAGGGCTCGCGCGTCCGCGTTTGAATCTGGGCGATCAGCAGCACCTCGAGAGCGATGAAACCGCCCGCGATCGTCCACAGCGACGCGGTATGGTCGATCGCGATCTTGCTGAACTCGATTATTGCTTCGTGGTTGGTCGCCACCGATCCCTCTTTCTCAAGCGACATCAGAATAGCACGTCGTAGTGCCATAGCCGTCACTGGTTGCAGATCTGCGTTTGCCGTGAAGCACTGACTGGCGCCCTTGGCGCCAGGGAATCGTCGTCGATGGTGCACGGGATATTCGGCGAGGCCGTCTTCGGACGTCGCGTCGGCCCTCATCGACAGCGTGCGCGACTCATTCTAGAGAATCTGACCGCGAGGCCGGTCGGTGCGCAGCGGCGTTGGGATTGCTGGCCGGCCTTCCGGTTGACGGACAAGCCATGGTGGACGAGCTGCGAGAATCGGACCTGAAACTCGCCGGGTTGCGCATCCGGGTGCATGGGCGGCAGTTCCCGGACGCCCAGGACGACTGGGACGGCAATTGGCTGCAGGTCACCGCCCGGTGCGACGACAACGGCGCCAGCGTCGTCGTCCGCGGGCCGATCCTGCATCTTTCCGAGCTCGACCGCTGGTGCCGTCAAGCCGGCAAGCTGCTCGACACACTGGCCGGCGCGGCGCGCCTCGATTGCCGGGAACCGAGCCTTTCCGTCGTTCTCGAGGCCGCCTCGCTCGGCCGGATCACGATGGAGGTGTCGATCACGCCGGACCACCTGACGCAGAAGCACTGGTTCCAGTTCACGATCGATCAGAGCTACCTGCCCGCCCTGATCGCGCAATGCCGAGCCATCCTCGAGGCCTATCCCCTGCGCGGCGGACGGACCGCATGACGGTCGAGGGAACGTTGGCATGAGCCGCGTCGTCGTCATTGGCAATGCCGGGCTCGACCTGCCGCTCGCAGTGTCCCGCCTTCCTCTGCCCGGGGAAACCCTGATCGGACGTCCCGACGCACGCGCACCGGGCGGCAAGGCCCTGAACCAGGCCGTCGTCGCGGCGCGCTGCGGCGGCGCGGTGCGATTCTGTGCGCCCCTCGGCGACGACGACGCGGAAGCCGCCGTGCTCGAGGGATATCTGCGTCGAGAAGACTTCGCCGAGCTGCATCTGCCGCGCCTGCCTCATCCCACCGACTTCTCGTTGCTCATGGTGCTACCCGGCGGCGAGAACAGCATCGTCAGCACCAGCGCCTGCTCGCTCGCCTTGACCTTCGCGCAGGCAGAGCCCGCCCTGCACGGCCTTCAGGTGATGTCGTCCTGCTGCAAGGCAACCTGGCGCTCGACACAACCGGCGCGATCCTTGCCGCGGCACGCCGGCAAGGGGCGACGACGGTCTTCAACCCGGCACCCTTCTGGCCAGGCCCCTGAAGGCCGCCGGCCTCACCGCAACACGCCGAGGCGCATTTGCAGCCCTACCTTCGCGTGAAGACCTTCACATCGTGATTGCCAGTTGAAGCAATCCGCCACAGCGCGCAGGGCCGTTCATCGCAGGTCCGGCCCAACGCACCGTCGGAAATTGTGCGCAACTATCGGCGCGTTTGCACAGTCGCTTCTGCCGTTGTGCGCATTAGTTCCGACCATTGCGCAACTATTGCAGCGTCATGCGCAGTCATCGAGTCGATCGCACAATCAGCGCGGCAGCACGAACCGCACGCCCGGCCGCGCATGGCCGCCGCCCAGGGCGACCGCCGCGCCGTCGGCACGCCAGCAGGCGGCGCCGGTCATGCTGCCGTCGTCGTGGAACTGGATGGCGTTCATGCCGCCGGCCACGGTCGGCATCACCTGCACCTCGTGGCCGCGCGCGGCGACGGCGGTGCGCACCGGCTCGGCGATGCCGTGCTCGATCTCGAGCAGCGGCCCCTCGGTCCACACGCGCGGCGCCTCGACCGCCTCCTGCAGCGTCATGCCGTGGTCGATCAGGTTGACCAAGGCCTGGAAGGCCGAGGGGAAGATCTTGCGGCCGCCCGGCAGGCCGAGGGCGTAGATCACGCGACCGGCGCGCAGTGCCATCACCGGCGACATCGAGGTGGTGACCCGCTTGCCCGGCGCGATCGACAGCGCGTTGCCCGGACGCGGATCGAAGTTCGACATGTAGTCGTTGGGCACCATGCCGGTGCCCGGGATGACGAAACGTGCGCCGAACAGGCTGTTGATGGTCTGGGTCGTCGTGATGACGTTGCCCTTGCCGTCGGCGACCGTGAGATGGGTGGTGTCGGCGCCTTCCCGGGCGAGCAGGCCGCCGCTCCAGAGCTTCGCCCGGGCGAGATCGAGCCCGGCGCGCCGCTCGTCGGCATAGGCCTTCGAGATGATGCGCTCGACCGGCACGTCGACGAAATCCGGATCGCCGCTCGCCTCGGCGCGGTCGGCGAAGGCGATCTTCAGCACCTCGGCCAAGAGATGGACGCCGTCCACCGTGCCGAACCCGAGGCCGGCGACGTCGAAGCCTTCCAGGATGTTGAGCATCTGGGTGATGTGCACGCCGGACGCCGCGGGCGGCGGCGGACCCAGGATCTCCCAGCCGCGATAATGGCCACGGATGGGCGCGCGTTCGACCACGCGGTAGTCGGTGAGATCGCGGCGCGAGACGTGGCCGCCGGTCCTCTGCATGCACTCGACCACGAGATCGCCGAGCGGCCCGCCATGCAGCGCGCCCTCGCCCTGCTGGGCGATCAGGCGCAACGCCTCGCCGTAGTCGGCCTGGATCAGCCGGGCACCCGGCCTGATGGGGACGCCGCCGGGCAACAGCCGCGCCGCGGCGAGCTCGTCCCTGGCGAGGTCTGCTGCAGCGCTGTCGATGCACTCCGACAGGTAGGGCGTCACGGTGAAGCCCTGCGTGGCGAAGCGGATTGCCGGCTGCATCACGTCGGCCAGCGCCATCGTGCCGAAGCGTCGCAGCGCCAGGCACCAGGTCAGCAGCGAGCCCGGTGCGGCGACCGCCCTGGGGCCGACCTGGTTCTCCCGCCCGATCGTGTCGAACACTTCCGGCGCCGCGCCGGGCACCGGGCGGAACATGTCGGGACGGCCCGCCAGCGGCACCGCGCTCATGCCGTCGAGGATGGTGTGGCTGCCGTCGGCCAATCGGATATGCGAGGTCGTGCCGCCGATCAGGCCGACCATCATCGGCTCGACCACGGTCAGGGCGAACTGGCAGGCGACGGCCGCATCGATGGCATTGCCGCCCGCCGCCAGCATCTCCAGGCCGGCGGCGGAGGCCAGCGGATGGTTGGTCACCACCATGCCGTTGCGGCCGTGCGCCGACTGCTTTTCGCACGTGAAGTGCGTGCCGGCGCGCTCACGCCAGTTGCTCTTGCCCACGCCGATCTCTCCCTTCGTTGGCCGGCGGCGACCTTGGCACCTTGCCCTCGCCGACGCCATCGGCGTGAAACGGCGCTCCATAGCGCATCTGGGGATTAGGTGTTTCACCCGGCACTTCGTTCGGCTGGGCACAGCCGAACGAGATGTGCTTTGCGCGGGGCTGCTATTCCTTGACGATCTCGACCCGGCGGTTCTTGGCGCGGCCAGACTCGTCGTCGTTGCTTGCCACCGGGGCGATCAGGCCGGCGCCCACCGGCTTCAGGCGATCGGCGCCGATGCCGTATTGCTGCACCAGCCGGTCTACGACCGATCTGGCGCGGCGCTGCGAGAGCCCCATGTTGTAGTCGTAGCCGCCGGCGTTGTCGGTGTGGCCGACGATGAACACCTTCAGGCTCGGCTGACCCTGCAGCAGCTTGGCGATCTCGCCGAGCGACGGTGCCGACTCGGGCTTGAGCTCGGCCTTGTCGGTGTCGAAGTAGAGGCCGTAGAGCGCCACCTTGCCGGTCGCGGCGATGTCCTTGGCCATGGCCGTGGCGTCGACCGTCACCATCCTCGACTCCATGGGCCTGGTCTCGACGACGTCGAGCAGCACGGCGGCGCGGTCCTTGGTCTGCGGGAATGCGTCGCCGCGCTCGACCGCGACATAGAGCGAGACGAAGACGTCGCCTTCAGGCCGCGACAGGGTCGCAGAGAGATAGCGCGGCTCGGCCGGCACGTTGAAGGCGACCTTGGACAGCTCGCTGTTCTGCAGCGCCCGGGTCGGCGGATAGAGCGCGCGATAGAGCTCGGTGCCGAACGATTCGCACTCGTCCTCGCCCGAGCACTTGAACAGCACGGTGAAGCCCTTGGCGGCGAGGTCGGCTTCGTAGTTGCGGAACACTTCCAGCGAGCTGCGCTGCGGCGGCGCCAGGTACAGGAGCCTGGTGTGCTTGCCCTCGGCGGTACGGCTGGCATCGATGGCCGCATACCCATTGTCGCCGAGCTTCAGCTTGCCGAGCAGCAGCTTGAAGGAGTCGAACGCCTTGATGTCTGACCCGATCAGGCGCGAGCCCTCGTAGCGTTTGATCAGGGGAAAGTCGCGCGCGCCGGGCACTTCCGGCTGCGCCTGGACGCCGGCCGACGACAGCACGATGCAGAAGATGACCAGGGAGGACAGGAACAGGCGGGCCGCAACGCGAAGACCAGGCACGTACTCGACCGCGAACATCCACTACCCTCCAGAACAACAGCGGCACCAATTCGATGGTGCGCGCAACGTTCGGCAAAGAAAAGCGTCTAAAGGGTGATCATGGCCGTGCAGAATTGCAGAGCTCGATGGGAGGAGGCCGGTCATCCCGATGGGTGCCCTGCCCCGAGCGCAGTCGAAGGGAGGTGCAGGCGAGGAACCAGTTAGAGGCGCTAGCTTTTCGGTTCTCCTCCCCAGCTTCGCTGGGGAGCCAGCACGCTGGCGCGCACCACGATGCTGAGAAGATCGGGGCGGTACCCGCCCCGATCTTCATAGGTGTCGCCGTCTAAAGGCTTTTGGCCGCTCTGCGGCCAAAATGCCCAGGCGACGGAGGGGTCATGGGCAGAGAGACTGGGGCCTATGCCCCCTCCGTCCGCGATTACGCGGACACCTCCCCAGCGAAGCTGGGGAGGAGAACCGAAAAGTCAGCGCCGATGAGTGGCGCGCGCCCGGCGCACCGGTGTCATCCCGAGCGCAGCGAAGCAGCAATCCTTTCCGCCGAGGTCGATGGCACCGAAGAGGTCGCACGCCCTCGGGACGACTGTCCCTTCCCGTATCGATTATTTCGGCCCGAACCCTTAGTCTCACGCGGCCCCGGAGGTCGATCGCACAGACCGACATGGATGTCTTACTGCTGATCTGCGGCGTCATCGTCCTGTTCGCCGCGCTGTCCTTCGTGGCGGTCTATTCGCACGACCAGTTCCTCAAGCGGTCGCGCGCGAAGCCATCCTTTGCCTTGCCGGTAACCCCGTCGGACACCCTGCTCGACCGCACGGTCGGCACCCTCATGGCAAGAGGCGGTGCCCGCAACGGCCTCGCCATGGTGGCGGACAACCTCGACGCCTTCGCCCTGCGCGCGCTCACGGCGCGCGGCGCCCGGCGCAGCCTCGACCTGATGTACTACATCTGGCGGCGCGACCTGACCGGCCGCCTGCTGGCGCACGAGATCATCGCCGCCGCCGACCGGGGTGTGCGCGTGCGAATTCTGATCGACGACATCAACACGCGCGGCAGCGACCGCGTTTTTCTGGCGCTCGACGCCCATCGCAACATCGAGCTCAGGCTGTTCAATCCCGGCCGCATGCGCGAGGGCGCCGTCGTTCGCACGCTCGAGCTGATGCTGCGGGCTTTCCGCGCCAACCGCCGCATGCACAACAAGGCGTGGATCGCCGACGGCCGGCTGGCGATCGTCGGCGGCCGCAACATCGGCGACGAGTATTTCGACGCCGCGAAGGCCGCCAACTTCCACGATCTCGACCTGCTGCTGATGGGCGATGTGGTCGGGCAATCGGAGAGCATCTTCGATTCGTTCTGGAACAGCGCCGCGACGCTGCCGATCCGCGCGCTGGCCATGCGCCGGCGGCGCAGCCTGCGCCGCCTGCGGCGCCAGATCGCCCGCCTGACCGGTAGCGCGACCGCGGCACCGTTTCTCGAGCGGGTGCGCGAGCGACTGTCCTTCGACGCGATGCTGGGCGAGGGCGACGCGTTCCACTGGACCGACCAGGCGACGGTCGTGTCCGACCCGCCGGAGAAGGCGCGCGGGGAGGGCAGCGTTCGTTGGCTCACGACGACGCTCTACCCGCTGATTCGCAATGCCCGAAAGTCGGTGCAGATCGTCTCGCCCTACTTCGTCCCGAGCGAGGCCGGCAGGGCGGCCCTCGTCGAGCTGGCCGGGCGCGGCGTCGATGTCGCGATCCTCACCAACTCGCTCGCCGCCACCGACGTCGCGATCGTCCATGGCGGCTATGCGCCCTGCCGACTGCCGCTGTTGCAGGCCGGCGTGAAGCTGTTCGAGCTGCAACCGCGTGCCAGGCGCCAGGGCCTGTCGCCGCTGGGGTCGAGCGGTGCCAGCCTCCATACCAAGGCTTTCAGCGTCGACGGGCGGGTGGGTTTCGTCGGCTCCTTCAATTTCGACCCGCGTTCGGCCGCGCTGAATACCGAGATGGGCGCGGTGTTCGAGGATCCGGGCCTGGTTGCCGAGCTGATGGCGGCGTTCCAGCGCGATACCGGGCCGCAGATGAGCTATCGCCTGTTCGTCGGGGAGGACGGGAGCCTGCGCTGGCGCGGCGAAGTGCGCGGGCGCGACGTCACCTTCGATCGCGAGCCTGAGGTCGGCTGGTACAAGCTGCTGCTCGCGCGGCTGGTCGGCCTGCTGCCCGTCCAGTCGCAGCTGTGAACCATCACCTGCAGAGCGACGTGGCGGCGCGGCTGGCGACCATGAAGGGCGTGCCGGCGATGCGGCAGGTGTGGGTCAGCCCCGAGGCGGCGATCACCTTCTCGGTCTCTCCCCAGATGCGGCCGCGGCGATCGACCTCCCATTGCCGCGTCCACTCGTCGAGCCCGGCCGCCTCGGGAACGAGCGAGATGACGCCATCGTCGAGCATCAGCCGGCCGAGCTCGCCGCGCCGGCTCAGGGCATCGCGCAGCACGGTCTCGTAGCGGCCGACGGCGGACCAATCGGAGAAGAGGGACGTCCGCCACGGTGCCCGGTCCGCGATCGGCCCGCTCAGGGGGACGAAGAGCAGGATCGACGCGATTGCCAGAAGGAGCTGTAGACGCACCGCGAAGAGGTCGTGCGGCTGCGCGATGGCAGGCCAAGCGATGGTGACGACGAGCGGAAAGGCATAGTAGTCCGCCAGGCCGATGTTGCGCACCGATAGCAGGGCAAGGACGACCCAGGGCACGGGCGCCAGCGCCCCTGCCAGGAGGACGAGGTTGCGCCTCCACAACGCGACGACCATCAGGATCAGGGCCGGCCATACCGCGTAGCCCCAATCGGTCAGGAATCGCAGAACCCGCTCGGCCACGAGCTGCCAGGTAATATGCGCGCCTATCGGGTCGCCCAGGAAGACGCGCTTCAGCGAGCTGGCCTGGCCGGGATAGACGACGTGTTGAAGGGCGAGCGCGAAGAGCGAGCAGGCGAGGCAGACGGCGATCGCCACGAGGTTGCCGCGCATGGCTTGGCGCGGTGCCCGCGACAGGCTTTGGGCGAGGACCAGCAGGATCAGGAAGGACGCGGCATGCAGGCCGGCGTCCTCGCGGATCGACAGGCAGAGCGCCAGCGCCAGCCAGGCCGCGACTGGCCGACCGCTGTCGCGCAAGCCGAAGAACAGGACGAGCAGCACCGGGATGGCCGTCTCGACATGGGGGTAGCCGATGGTCGCCAGCATCGGGCCACAGAAAGCCGTCGCCAGCGCCGTGGCGACGGCGAGCGCCATGCTCCCAGCCGGACGGGCACACAGCATGAAAACGGCGAGGCCCAGAATGCCCGACCATAGTCCCTGCAGGACAGCGAACCAGGCAGCGGGAGGGACGAACGCGACCAGCGAATGGAGTGCCGACAAGGGATAGAAGATCGGCATGAAGTGAATGCTGAAGAACGTCAGCCGCGGCTCCTCCGGTTTGCGGTGGAGGAAATCGGGCCACAGCATCGGCCAGCGGTCGGTGAAAGCCGAGAAATGGGCGAACAGGCCGGAGTCCCAGACGTAGGCGCCGGTCGTGTAGAAGTGATCGAGCGTGTAGCTCGTCACCCAGGCGGCCGGCAGGACGAAACACAGGAGACCGGCGAGCTGGCCTGCTGCCGCCCCGCGCGCCGCGCCCGAGACCGCCGTCACCGAAAAGCGCCGTCGACCGCGCGCGCCGTCCGACAACAGGAAGGCGACGACGGCGGCGACGTCGTCGCCCGATCCGGGACGTCCCCCGGGATAGCCGGCCAGCATGCGCGCACGTTCCTCGGGCGGCAGACCATCGAAGCGATCGCGGATGCGCGTCCCCTGCTCGCCCAGGATCAGGCCTGGCATCAGGGCGTTCACCGTGATGCCGAGCTCGGCCACGTCCTTGGCGAGCTGGCTGGTGAACCCGAGCAGCGCCGACTTTGCCGTCGCATAGGGCAGGCGGCCGGTCACCGTGTTCAGCGGCCCCTTCTCGCCATCGGCGATGATCGAGGAGAACAGGACGATGCGGCCCTCGCGGCGGCGGCGCATCAGGGGCACGGCGGCGCGCGCGGCGAGAAAGGCGCTGGTCAGGTTGAGATCGATGACGTGCGACCACTCCGCGAGCGAGAAATCCTCGATGTCGCGCGCCCGTTTCGGGCCGGCGCCGCCGGCGATGTGGACCAGCGCGTAGATGTTGCCGAAGCGGCTGTCGGCTTCAGCGACCGCGGCGACGACCTGCCGTTCATCAGTCACATCGGTGCGGCATCCGGCCAGCCGGCCCTTCGCGGCCGCCGCGAGGTCCTCCAGCAGGCTGTCGAGGGTGCCCTGGTCGGCATCGACGGCGAACACCGACAGGCCCGCATCGAGCAATCGCCGAACGGTCGCCTTGCCGATGCCGCCCGCGCCACCCGTGACGATCGCGGTCCTGGCCTCGCTCATGCCCCTTCCCTCCTCTTGCATCGCATGGCGGCCGCCGAGCCTTTGGCAGCCGTCATCGCTGCACTATGCTCGACGCCCACCGGCCGCGCCAACGGCAGCCTCATGCCCATAGGCGCTAGCTTCTCGATCGTCCCTCCCCAGCGAAGCTGGGGAGGAGAGCCGATAAGCCAGCGCCTCTGAGCCTCATGCCCATGGGAGCCTCATGATCGTCGAACGCATCGATCCCATCGCCCTCAAGGTCCCGTTCCGGCGACAGGGTGGCCCGGACGCGCTCTACCTGGTGCTGTGCCGGGTGACCACGCGCGCGGGCGCCGTGGGCTACGGCGAGTGCCTGTGCCTGCGCCCGGCGCTGCAGCGCAGCCTGATGGCGACGATCCGCGATGCCATCGCCCCGCTCTACCTCGGCAAGCCGGTGGCGGACCGCGAGCGCCTGAACCGCGACGTGCGCCTGCGTCTCACGGCGTTCGGCCGCTCGGGGACGATCCTGAATGCCCTTGCCGCGGTCGACACGGCGCTCTGGGACATTGCCGGTAAGGAAGCCGGGCAACCGCTCGCCGCCCTGCTGGGCGGCGCCAAACGCGGCCGCGTTCCGGTGATGGCGAGCCTCGACCGCTACAACGATGCGCGCACGGTCACGGCGCGGATCGAGAGCGCGCTGGCCAGCAACGTCGCCGCGGTCAAGGTGCACGAGTTCGACCTCGACATCATCGAAGGGGCGCGCAAGGTGATGGGGCCGGCGATGCCGTTCGTCGCCGACTGCAACCATGTCCATGGCCACGCCGACGTGCGGGCGAGCCTGTCGCGCTGGCAGGCGCTCGACCTGCAGTTTCTCGAGGATCCGGCGTGGCCGCCGGAATCCTGGCTCGACTCGCCGGCGCTGCCGCAGGTGACGATCGGGCTCGGCGCCGACCTCGGATCGGCCGAGCAGTTGGCGGTGTACGGCCGCGCGCCGGCGGTGGGCGTGCTGCAGCCCGACGTCTGCATGATCGGCGGCGTCACCGAGAAGCGCCGGGCGCTCGCGCTGATCGAGCCGCTCGGCGTGTCCGTCGCGCCTCATTCGCCCTTCATCGGGCCGGCCGGCCTGGCGACGCTGCACTTCCTGGCCACGATGAAGCAGCCCACCTGCTACGCCGTGGTCGAGGCCGAGCCGCACATGGACATGTATGGCAACGGCCTGACGCACTGGCAGCCCGACCTCGCGGTGCCGACCGCGCCCGGCCTGGGCTTCGATCCCGACCCCGACTACATGACGCGCCACGCCATCTCCTTGTAACGCTCGCTTTGCCCGCATCGCGCGATGGCGCTGCGCGCGACTATTTTGTATCGATCGATCCAGAATTCTGCTCTAATGGCGATGCACACGAACCTCGCAACGGCTCGCGAGGACCTCAGCCAAAGGAGCAGGCGATGTCACTGGAGGATAAACTGGCGGCAACCCGCGCCGCGAGCGCCGGACGGATCCCGCCGGACCGGCAGGCGATCATGCACCAGGCGACGGAAGATCTCCGGAAGTCCGGGATCCTCGACCGGATCGTGGCGGTCGGCAAGCCGGTGCCGGCCTTCGCGCTGGCCAATCACGACGGGCGCCAAGTCTCGTCGGCCGAGCATCTCGCTGCCGGACCGTTGGTCGTCTCCTTCTTCCGAGGGTCGTGGTGACCCTACTGCCGGCATGAGCTGGACGCTCTGCAGACAATTTACGCCGACATCGAGAGCCTCGGCGCCTCGCTGATCGTGATCTCGCCCGAGCTGCCGGAACGCACGGCGGACATGGCCGCCAAGCAGAAGCTCACCTTCCCGATCCTGTGGGACCGCAACTGCGAGATCGCCGAAGCATTCGGCCTCGCCTTTTCCTTGCCCGACGATCTCAAGGCAGTCTATCTCGGCTTCGGCAACGATCTCGCGATCCGCAACGGCGATCCGTCCTGGCGCTTGCCCATCCCGTCGCGCTTCGTGATCGACCGCGGCGGCGTGGTGCGCCTGGTGCAGGCCGATCCCGACTACACGCACCGGCCCGAGCCGGAATCGACGCTCGAGGCGCTGCGCGAGATCGTCGCCGGGTAGCGTGCGCGAGGGCACCCGGGTCCATGCCGACCCGGGCGGCAGGCGCCGAAACGACGGCGCCGATTGCCTGAAAGAACGGCTCGGTGGCTCATTCCCGCTACCGGGCCGGTGCGCTACCGGTTGGCGCGGGTGACCGCGGCGTTCAGCAGGAGGTTGGCGCCCGGTACCGAACGGGCGAGCTCGATCGCCTCGTTGACGTTGTGGCTGATGCCCTCGTGGCACGGCGTGAAGATCATCGCCGTCGGCGCCATCGTCGCCACGGCATAGGCGTCGTGGCCGGCCTGGCTGCGCATCTCGCGATAGGGCAGGCCGAGCTCGCGGGCGGTCGACCTCAGGAGCTCGATGCACTCGGGCGCGAACAGCTCGGTGCCCCAGCTCCAGCCTTCGGCGACCTCGATGTCGACATTGGCCTTCTTCGCCGCTGCGGCGATCGCGGCATCGACGTCGCGCCGCATCGCCTGGAAGCGCGCCGCGTCGATGTGGCGGAAGTCGATCGTGAGCTTGACCTGCTCGGCATAGGTGCCGGGCAGGTTGGGAAAGCTCTCGATGCGCGTCGTCGTGGTGCGGCCCTCGTCGACGGCATAAGCGAGGCCGATGTCGTTGATCGCGGCAATGACGTAGCCGGCGCCGACCAGGGCGTTGCGCCGCATCGCCATCGGCGTGCCGCCGGCGTGCCCGGTGTCGCCGCTGATGGTGAGCCGCAGCGCCTGGGTCTTGTAGCCGCCGACGACGATGCCCACGTCGCAGCCCTCGCGATCGAGCACCGGTGCCTGCTCGATGTGCAGCTCGAGATAGGCGTCGAAGGTGCGCTCGCCGAGCGGCGCCGGACCGGCATAACCGATCGCGTCGAGCGCCTGGCTCACGGTGATGCCGGCATCGTCGGTGGTGGCAAGGACAGTGTCGAGCGGCAGCGCCCGGGCGAAGGCCATCGAGCCCATCATCGGCGGGCTGAACCGGGCGCCCTCCTCGTTGGTCCAGCAGATGACCTCGATGCCGCGCTTGGTGGCGATGCCGCGATCGTTCAGGGTGCGCACGACCTCGAGCCCGCACAGCACGCCCAGGATACCGTCGTAGCGGCCGCCGCAGATCTGCGTGTCGAGATGGCTGCCGATCGCTACCGGCGGCAGCGACGGGTCGCTGCCGGCGCGGCGCGCGAAGATGTTGCCGAGCCGATCGATCTCGACCGTGCAGCCTGCCTCGCGCACCCAGCCGACGAACAGGTCGCGCATCTGCTTGTCCTCGGACGACAGGGCCAGCCGACGCAGGCCGACATCGCGGAAGCGGCCGATCTCGGCCGAGCGCTCGAGGCTGTCCCACAGGCGCTCGGCATCGATCTCCAGCACATTGGTGGCCACGGGCATGCTCCTTTTGCTTGGCGCGAGTCGGGCGACGACGTGCCATTCTATCAAGAAGCATGCCCGCTGCGAGGAAAGGGACCCCCATCGTGACCGCGCCGACAGCCAAATACCGCTTCCTGCTGATCAACGCCTTCAGCCTGGCGCCCGGCAACGACTTCCAGATGCGCTCCTTCACCGGCCCCAAGGAAAAGCAGCTCTACAATTACCAGGACGTGAAGCCGTTCCTGGAAGGCATCGACTGGGATCTCCACCCCGGCGCGCCGACCACGCACGGCAACTTCCCGGTGACGACCAGGGAAGCGTTCATGTCGGTCGGCAACAACCGCCTGCCGCTGGTGCGCGAGGCCTGCCAGGGCGGCAAGTACAACGCCATCGTGCTGCTGGGCGGCGGCGATCCGGGCTACCTGGAGGCCCGCGAGATCTGCCACGGCCATCGCATCCCGGTAACGGCCTGCGCGCATTCCCAGATGCACATGGCGGGCCTGCTCGGCGGCAAGTTCAGCATCGTCGACATCGCCGAGACGCACAACATGCAGATGTATCACCTGGTCCTGCAGTACCGCATGACCGAACGGTGCGCGTCGATCCGCAACGTCAACTTCCCGCTGCCCAGCCCCCATCATGCCAACGACCGGCCGATCCAGGCCGAGCGCGACCGAACGCTGGAGAGCGGCACGTCCGACATGCTCGACGCGGCGGTGCAGGAATCGATCGCAGCTATCGAGGAGGACGGCGCGGAGGTGATCGTGCTGGGCTGCTCGGCCGCCTATTGGCTGCAGCCCTTCCTGCAGAAGCGCCTGCGCGAGATCGGCTGGGACGTGCCGGTGCTGGAGGGCTTCCGCTGCGCCATCGCGGTCGCCAAGACCCTGGTCGATCTCGGCATCGACGCCAGCGGCCTCGCCTACCCGCAGGAGCATCCGGCGAAGTGGCGGCGGAAGAAGGTGTTCTAGCGTCGTGTCCTGTGGACCGCGGGCGTCCCGCCCGCGGTCCAGGAAGGCATGACGGAAGAGGAGTGAGGCTCATTCTCCTCCCCAGCTACGCTGGAGTGGTGCCGTCCGGGGCGCTCGACCATCTCGACAATGATGCAGGCTGACCGGCCTCTCGATGTCGTCCTGGGACCGGCGCTGCCACTCGTTGGGCGATATTCGGCGCGCGACTGTCGTTGACGGCCCGATCGCAATGCGGGGATCCTCGCGCCATGAGCCTGCCCTCCGCCTACGTCACCGGCGCCTTCGAGCATCCGACGCGCCATGCGCCCGACAAATCGATCGCCCAGCTCCATGCCGAGTGCGCCCTCGGCGCCGTGGCCGATGCCGGGCTGAGCCTCGGCGACATCGACGGCTACTTCTGTGCCGGCGACACGCCGGGCGCCAGCCCGCTCTACATGGCGGACTACCTCAACCTGAAGCTCCGCTGGCTCGACGGCACCGAGTCGGGCGGCTGTTCCTATCTCATGCATGTCGCCCATGCCGCCGCCGCCATCGCCGCGGGCCAATGCAACGTCGCGCTGATCACCCTGTCGGGCCGTCCGCGCAGCGAAGGCCAGGCGACCGGCACGGCGCCCCGCGCCGGCAACAGCAGCCAGGCCGACGAACCGTTCGAGACGCCGTACCGACCGACGATCGCCGGCATGTACGGCATGTTCGCCATGCGCCACATGCACGAGTTCGGCACGACGGCCGAGCAGCTTGCCTGGGTCAAGGTGTCCGCCTCGCGCCACGCCCAGCACAATCCGAACGCGCTGCTGCGCAACGTCGTAACGGTCGAGGACGTGCTCGCCTCGCCGGTCGTGTGCGACGGCATCCGCCGCCTCGACTGCTGCGTGATCACCGACGGCGGCGGCGCCGCCATCCTGACCCGGCCGGAGATCGCCCGATCGCTGAGTCGGCCGCTGGTGAGGGTGGCCGGCACGGGCCACACCATGCACACCCAGAACGGCGGCTACATCGATGCTGTCCGCACCGGAGCCGCGGCGTCGGGCGCGGCGGCGTTCGCCGAGGCCGGCGTGACGCCGCGGGATATCAAGTACGCGTCGGTCTACGACAACTTCACCATCATGGTCGTCATGCAGCTCGAGGATCTCGGTTTCTGCCCCAAGGGGCAGGGCGGCCGATTCGTCGCCGAGGGCAGCTTGATCTCGGGTGTCGGCCGGCTGCCGTGGAACACCGACGGCGGCGGGCTGTGCAACAACCACCCGGCCAATCGCGGCGGCATGACAAAGCTGATCGAGGCGGTCCGCCAGTTAAGAACTGCGACATCGCGCTGGCGGCCGGCCCCGGACGGGTGGTCGGCAGCGGCCACGGTCACGCGACCGCCGTGCTGGTCCGGGAGTGAGGCCATGACAACGCCCTCGATGAGCGACGAGACCCTTCGCAGCCTGACCGCCGCGGCACCGGAGATCCGGCCGTTCTGGGAGGCTGCCCGACGCGGCGAGCTGTTGCTCGCCCATTGCACGGCCTGCAATCGCCCGCACTGGTTTCCGCGAGTCGTCTGCCCGCTGTGCGGCAGCCGCGACATCGAATGGCGCGAGGCGTGCGGCCGTGGCACCGTCTACAGCGTCAGCGTGGCGCGCCGTGCCACGCCGCCTTATGCCCTGGCCTACGTAACGCTCGACGAGGGCCCGACGATGCTGACCAACATCGTCGACTGCGACGTCGATGGCATCGCCATCGGGCAGAAGGTGAAAGTGGTGTTCAAGGACCGACCTGGCGCGCTTCCGGCACCGATGTTCACGCCAGCTTGACGTTCATTTGATTCGGCTCGAAGTGGCTCCAGTAAAATGGAGCTCGCTCCGGGCACTGCCCTTGCGGTCACTTCGGCGGGCTGATGGCCCAGGCGCCGGCACCGTGAAAAGCAATCTCGCAGGGAACCATCGGCGCGGCCGCGCATTGTAGTCACATGAGTGCGCGAGGGGAACCGGACGCGCCCGTGATGGGGGTGTGCGAGACAGCGAAGTTTGGCTTTGCGCCGACCATTTGCTATCTGCCGACCGCGCTCGTGGGGCCTGTCAGCGACTGGACGCCAGTGTTGAAGCGCGCGCGGCGGCTCGGCTTCGATCATCTGGGCCTACCTCCGCTCTTTGCGACCGACCGCGGCCTTACGACCGACTTCGAGGCGGCAGATCCGGCTCTCGACGCCGGCGACAGCGCCGATGGCGCCGCAACGCGAATTGCCGAGCTGTGCCGGCGCCATGGCTGCAAGGTTGCCGTGGACATCGTCCTCGACAGGATCGCGAACCAGGGGCCGGCCAGCGCCGCAAGGCCCGCCTTCGCGCCGCCGCCTTCCGCCGCAACGCTCGATCCGAGGGTCGAGCCCGCGATCCGTCGCAGCCTGTACGCCAATCTCGACGATCCCGATGGACGCCGCGCCTTCGAGCAATTGTGGATCGACAGATTGTCCCGCCTGGCGCGCAGTGGCGTCTCGGCTTTTCGCCTGATCGGGCTGAAGGAGGTTTCGCCGGCGACCGTGGCAACGATCATCGCCGGTGTTCGCGCCGGCGATCCTTGCCGCTTCCTCGCCTGGACGCCCGGGCTGCCATGGCCGGCGCTGTCCGGTCTGGCCGGCATCGGCCTGGATGGCGTATTCGCCTCGGTGCCATGGTGGGACGGACGGGCGAGCTGGTTCGTCGAGGAGCACGAGATCCTGCGCCGCATAGCGCCGGTGATCGGCATGGCGGCGGCGCCCTCGAAAGACGATGCAGCAAGCCCCTCGCGACACAAGCTCGAGATCGCCGCCGCGACCTGCTCGGGATTGCTCGTCTCCGCGACCGCCGAGCGGCACAAGGACAACGAAATTTCGCCGGCGCTCGAGCTGCTCAATCGCCTGCGCCGGAACGAGCCCGAGCAGGCCCTGCGCGGCCTGACCGGGCCGGGCGAGCCGGTCACGGCGTTGCGCCGCGGCCAACATCTCGTGCTGATCAACCCGGACCCGGCGCGAGATCATTCCTATCACGAACAGACCCTGGCGCCGGCCGAGGTCCGCGTGCTCGGCGCGCCAGCGCAGCCGTCGATCGTCGGGTCGTTCGCTCCGGCGCTTCGCGCCGCGATCGCCTCGAGCCGCATCGTCATCGACAGGGTCAGCCCGCAAGTCGATGGCGGCCAGTTCGTCCCCCGCCGCCTTCTCGATCAGCCGGTCATCGTCGAGGCCGACATCTTCATGGACGGCCACGACGTGCTGGCCGCCGAGCTGCAGTGGCGGGCGGCCGACCAGGCGGAGTGGCAGACGGCACCGATGAGCCATCTCGGCAACGATCGGTGGCGCGCGCGCTTCACGCCCGACCGCATCGGCCGCTGGGAGTTCGCAATCGAGGCCTGGCTCGACGAGCTGGCCACCGTGCACCACGCCCTGACGCTAAAGCGCGCGGCAGGCGTCGACACCGCAGTCGAGGAGGCCGAGGAAGCCCAGCTCGCCGCCGAGCCTGCCCGGCGCTCGTTTGCCTGCCGATCGGCAATCTTGCCGATCGACGTCGAGCGACCGCAGGCGGCTTTCGCCAGCTGGTACGAAATGTTTCCCCGCTCGGCGACGCGCGATGCGCGACAGCCCGGGACCTTCGCCGACGTGATCGGCGAGCTGCCGCGCATCCGCGCCATGGGCTTCGACGTGCTCTACTTCCCGCCGATCCATCCGATCGGCACCAGCCATCGCAAGGGCCGCAACAACAGCCTGACGGCCGCGCCGGACGACGTCGGCAGCCCCTACGCGATCGGCAGCCCGGACGGCGGCCACGATGCCTTGCACCCCGCGCTGGGAACGTTCGAGGACTTCCGCGCGCTCGTCGCGGAGGCGCATGCGCACGGGCTGGAGATCGCCCTCGATTTCGCCATCCAGTGCTCTCCCGACCACCCCTGGCTCCGCGAGCATCCCACCTGGTTCCGGCGGCGCCCGGACGGCACGATCAAGCACGCCGAGAATCCGCCCAAAAAATACGAGGACATCGTCAACGTCGATTTCCACGGCAAGGGTGCCTCGGCGCTGTGGCGGGCGCTGCGCGACGTCGTGCTGTTCTGGATCGGCGAAGGCGTGCGGCTCTTCCGGGTCGACAACCCGCACACCAAGCCCCTGCCGTTCTGGCAGTGGATGATCGCCGAGGTGCGCAGCCAGCATCCCGACGTGGTGTTCCTGTCGGAAGCGTTCACGCGACCCAAGATGATGTACCGGCTGGCCAAGGTCGGCTTCTCCCAGTCCTACACCTACTTCACCTGGCGCAACACGAGGCTCGAGCTCACCGAGTACATGACGGAGCTGACGACGACCGAGGTCGTCGACTATTTCCGGCCCCACTTCTTCGTCAACACGCCCGACATCAACCCGATCTTCCTGCAGACCTCCGGCCGCGCCGGCTTCCTGATCCGCGCCGCCCTCGCCTCCA
>LNFM01000290.1_pt1 | contig 130096 bp, 126 predicted proteins | sample 596031 | NCBI WGS metagenome assembly LNFM01 (sample SAMN04254537, study PRJNA301005) | activated carbon metagenome | isolation source: dual media filters at the Ann Arbor, Michigan drinking water treatment plant | place: USA: Ann Arbor | reverse complement strand
CCGGAAGCTCGATCACGTCGGGTGAGAACAATTCGTTCTTTGGCAGCAGGGCCGGGCTTTCCAATAACTCCGGCAGCAATCATTCGTTCTTCGGCAATCTCGCCGGCCGCGATAGCGCATTAGGCAGCGAAGGCAATACATTCATTGGTCAATCTGCCGGACTTCAAACCACGAACGGCGCCGGAAACACTTTTATTGGTAGAGGCTCAGGCACAACAAATACAGTTGGAAGCGGCAACACTCTCATCGGCGGCGGAACATTCCTTGGCGCACCGAACTTGACCTATGCGACCGCGATCGGTGCTGAAGCGACAGTTTCGGAAAGCGGGACGATTGTTCTCGGCCGTTCGCTCGGGCAGGACAAAGTAGTCATTCCCGGCGAGCTCGTTGCAACTCTTCCGATCACGTCGGCAACCATTAACGCCACAACACAATTCAACCTCGGCGGGAGCCGCATCCTTGGCAATGCCGGCACCGGCAATCTTTTTGCGGGAATAAATGCTGGCGCGGTTAATACAGGGACAGAAAATTCTTTCTTTGGCTTTAGGGCCGGGCACGCAAACGCTGGTGGATTTAGGAACACCTTCGTTGGTTCCGAAGCCGGACGAAATACGAGCGTTGGCATTCAGAACACATTCCTCGGAGCCTTTGCGGGTGCCTCAAATACCTTGGGGGAATCCAACACCTATGTTGGCAATCAGTCCGGCCAAACAAATCAGCTCGGTTCCGGGAATGCTTTCTTCGGCGATGCTGCCGGACGCGATCTTGCAACCGGAAACCAAAACACATTTCTCGGCCAAGGGTCAGGCTTTGCGTTCCAGAGCGGCTCGGGCAATACGTTCGTCGGTCAGGACTCAGGTGTCACGATGTTGAACGGCTCAAACGTGACACTTCTGGGCAGATCGACCCGCGCTGACGGAAACTTTTCATTCGCGACCGCGATCGGTGCAGAGGCGGTTGTCTCGGCAAACAACACCATCGTCCTCGGCCGCGCATCAGAGGTCGATACTGTTAGAATTCCGGGCCAGTTGATAACTAACAACGGAATATTTGGCGACACGGTCAGTGCAACCAGCCAGTTTAGTATCGCCGGAAGCCGAATTCTCGCTAAACCGGGTTCATTTAATCTGTTCGTTGGGACATTTACCGGACGAACAGGTACTTTGCTTACCGGACAAGAGAACACGTTTGTCGGAACCAGCTCAGGCAACCAGATCGAAGATGGCGATTCAAACTCGCTGTTCGGAGCATTTACTGGTGTCGAGTTAACTTCTGGATCATTCAACACAATGATTGGCGGCGATGCCGGTCGACAAACACAGACGGGTAATCGCAATACGTTTGTTGGTGATTCTGCCGGAACCGCTAATTTCTCGGGATCGGACAATGTGATTCTCGGCGCATCATCAGGTGGCGGAAATTTGACGGGCGTTTACAACACTTATGTCGGATCGTTTGCGGCATCGAGTGCATCGTCTGGCGATCGCAATACGTTTATCGGGGGAGCCGCCGGTGGTGCAACCTCAGCCGGATCAAAGAACACATTACTTGGATTTGATAGTTCCGTTAGTAACAGCCTATCTTATGCGACCGCTATTGGTGCGGAATCGACTGTTTCAACCAGCAACACGATCGCTCTTGGACGATCGAACGGCTTAGAAACGGTCAAGATCTACGGAAGACTTCGGCTCGGAACATTTGGCACCGCATCCGCGACGACACTTTGTTACACGGTCGCCACGTTGGAAGTGACAACCTGTTCGTCGTCCCTCCGATATAAGGAGAACATTTCCGAATACCGAAGCGGCCTTAGCCTTATCCGCCAGCTTCGGCCTGTTTATTTTGACTGGAAGCATAACGGCGTTCGCGATTTCGGACTTGTTGCCGAAGAGGTCGCAGGCGTCGAACCGCTTCTTGCCACGACAAATAAAGATGGCGAGATACAAGGAGTGAACTATGAACGCGTTGGTGTGGTTCTCGTGAATGCCGTCAACGAACAGCAAAATGAGCTCGAGCGGCTCAAGGCCGATGCGGAAACCAAATCTCGCCAGATCGATCAGCTTCTCGAAGCAAACCGACGCCAGCAGGCGCAGATCGAGGCTCTCACTAAACTATTTTGCTCGGCAAATCCGGCGGCCGGAATCTGCCGCGAACGGCCGTAGCAAAACAAAAGGCCCGGAAGCGGGTTCCGGGCCTTTAATCCAACTTTCTTACTCCCGAATGGCCATTAGCCCTTCACCTTCTTGATCTCTTCGATCAGGACCGGGACGGCCTCGAAGAGGTCGCCGACGATGCCGTAGTCGGCGATGTCGAAGATCGGAGCCTCGCTGTCCTTGTTAATAGCGACGATCGTTCCGGAGTTTTTCATCCCGACGATGTGCTGAATGGCACCCGAGATGCCGAGTGCGACGTAAAGCTTCGGAGCGACGGTCTGCCCGGAGGAACCGATCTGGCGGTCAATGGGCAGCCACTCGCTGTCGCAAATCGGACGGGAAGCCGCAAGGTCGGCACCGAGAGCATCAGCAAGCTGCTGGGCAAGTGCAAGGTTTTCTTCCGACTTGATGCCGCGGCCGACCGCGACTATTACCTCGCTCTTGGTCAGGTCAACCGACGCCTTTGCTTCCTGGAACGGCTCTTCGGCGGTCATCCGAACCTCGCCGATATTTACGTCCATTTTTTCGACCGTTGCACTTCCCTTCGCGGCACTATCGCCGCGGTAAGCACCCGACTGGAACGTGACGAAGTACGGAGCGTCGCCGCCGACGGTCAGGTCAGCATCGAGCTTTCCGAGAAAGATGCGTCGAGTCAGGACGAGCTTGCCGCCCTCGGCACGATAGCGGATAACGTCGCCGACCAATTCGCGGCCAAAGCGGGTCGCCACCTTCGGAGCAAAATCGCGCACCTGGTAGGTATGCGACATCACGATGTACTGCGGATTCGTCGCCTTGATCACCTGCTCCCAGGCGTCTGCATATGCATCGGGCGTATAGGTGCCGAGTTTGTCGCTCTTGGCAACGATGACTTTCTCGAGGTCGTAGCCGGCAATCTCCGCGGTCAAAGGGCATTCGCCGGTGCATGGAATAACGGCCGTGGCCTTCATCCCAAGGTCTGCACCGATGGCCTGTGCCGCCGCGATCGCCTCAAGCGAGGTTTTGTTCAATACGCAATTTTTGTGTTCGATGAATACGAGGATCATATTGCCCGCACCTCCGTTTTGAGCTTCTCGACCAGCTCCACCGCACCGGCCTTGGCATCGCCATTGCCGAGCATCTGGGTCTGTTTGGTCTTGAGCGGCATGTAAACCTTCGAAATGGTTTGCCCGGCGGCAAATGCCTCAACCGCAGCTGTGACCTCTCGGATCTCTTTTTTCTTCGCCGCCATGATGCCCTTTAGCGAGGCGTAGCGGATCTGCGAGATGCCGGATTGAATGGTGAAGAGTGCCGGGAGCTTGTAACTGAACCATTGGTACCAGCCGCTCTCAAGCTCGCGTTTGATTCGGAGGCTCTCGCCGAGGCTTTCGCGGTCGACCTCGATGACGATGGTGCCGTGCGGTATGCCGAGCAGTTCGGCAAGCACCACGCCCGTTTGGCCATAGCTCGCGTCGTCGGACTGCAGCCCGGCGAAAACGAGTTCGGCATTTTCTTCGCGGATCGCATCGGCGATGGCCTTCGCGATCTGGTAAGGCGAAAGCTTGTTGGCGTCGTCGGCGACCACGTGGATCGCACGATCGGCACCGCGAGCGAGGGCATCTTTGATAACCGATTTCGCCGATTGCGGCCCGAGCGTGCAGACGATCACTTCGCCCTCACCCTTGGCTTCCTTGAGCCGAAGAGCCTCTTCGAGGGCGTAGCCGTCCGATTCGTTCGTCTGCATCGCGACGTCCGTCTCGTTGATCCATTTTTCGTCAGGCCCGATGCGAAGGACGGCGTCCTTATTCGCAACCTGTTTCATTAAAACTATGATCTTCATACTATTAAATTATCACACACTGAATGAATACTCATTCAGTCACAACCTACTTATCCGAAAGCTTCTTGATTATCGACTTTGCAAGGTTCTCGTTGATTTCCGAGTGTCGGCGAACTGGTTGGGATTGCTTCGTTTCGGTGTTGGTGTACCAATCATGCTTCCCGCCGTGCCGGGTCAGCACGCATCCCATTTGTTCAAGCCTTCTGATCAGATCTCGGCGTTTCACTATGCGATGACAAGTTCCTCAACACGTCTGACGAACGGCACCTCACCCGACTCTAGATCTTTGAGGAGATCTACCAAATTTTCAACAAGTTCTTCCTTGGAGGTGCCCTGTGTTTCGTAATCCGGAAACGAGTTCAAATGACCGACGAAGAACTCGCCATCTTCCCAATATGTATATTCAAGAGTCCTCATTGTAGTTACTCAGAATAACGTTTGAATATCAAACACGCGTTGGTTCCGCCGAAGCCGAAGCTGTTCGAAAGTGCGTATTCGACCTGCGTTTCGCGTGCCTCATTAGGGATGTAGTCGAGGTCGCATTCCGGATCCGGGAACTCGTAATTGATCGTCGGCGGCAGTTTCCCTTCCTTGATCGCGAGCACCGAGAAAACGGCCTCGATACCGCCGGCGGCCCCAAGGGCATGCCCGGTCATCGACTTGGTCGAACTGACCGCAAGCCCGTTCTTTGCGTGTTCGCCAAATACCTTCTTGATGGCCAAAGACTCGAACTTATCGTTATACGGCGTTGATGTTCCGTGGGCATTTACGTAGCCGATCTGGTCGGGAGAAATACCCGCATCCTTGATCGCCTTTTCCATCACGCGGATCGCACCGGACCCCGTTTCGTCCGGCATCGTTACGTGGAAAGCATCGCCGCTCATTCCGTACCCGACTATCTCGGCCAGGATGTTTGCTCCGCGGGCCTTTGCGAACTCGAGCTCTTCGAGGATCATGATGCCCGAACCTTCGCCGATGACAAATCCATCACGCTCCGCATCAAACGGCCGCGATGCCCGCTTTGGATCATCGTTTCGGGTCGAGAGTGCCCGCATGGAGGCAAAGCCGGCAACGGACATTGGTGTGATCGCACTTTCGGCACCGCCGCAGATCATCGCGTCCGCGTCACCGCGTTCGATGATCCGGAAGCTGTCGCCTATCGCATGCGCACCGGCGGAACACGCGGTTGCGGTCGCCGAATTCGGCCCCTTCGCTCCGTGACGAATAGAAACGTTGCCGGCCGCAAGATTAACGATGGCCGAAACGATAAAGAACGGCGAAACGCGGTCGGGCCCCGAGTTGAGCAGCTTCTCATGCTCGCGCTCTATCGCCCAGAAATCGCCGATGCCCGAGCTGATGTAGGTACCGACCATGTCAGCGTTCGAGTCGTCAATAACGAGCCCGCTGTGCTTCATCGCCTCGTCCGAAGCGGCAAGGGCAAAATGCGTAAAGGCTCCCATCCGCCTGGCTTCCTTCTTATCGAGAAAGCTGAGCGGATCGAAATCCTTCACCTCACAGGCAAACTTGACCGAGAACTTCTCGGTGTCGAAACGCTTGATGTCGTCGGCGCCGTTGACACCGCTCATCAAGCCGTTCCATGTGGTCGGAACGTCATTGCCGATCGGCGTAACGAGTCCAACTCCGGTCACTACAACTCGACGTTTCATATGTTTCAGTGGTCAGAGGTCAGTAATCGGTCGTCAGACCAGAATGCCCACGCTTTTCCCGGATTCTTTGACCCATGTGCCGGCCTCAAAACTTTTCCAAAGCGCGGCCTCGCCACGAAATATGGCTAACACAAAAAAAGTGTCGGCAGCCGGAACAAACTGAGAACCGGCCACCGACAACTGATAACTAGCCTTTGTGCTGTTCGACGTAGGCGTAAGCATCCCGGACGCTCTGAATCTTTTCAGCGTCTTCATCCGGGATCTCGATGTCAAACTCTTCCTCGAACCGCATAACGAGTTCGACCAGGTCGAGCGAGTCCGCACCGAGGTCTTCGATGAAGCGGGCATTCTCGGTGACCTCGGCTTCATCTACACCCAATTCATCAACGATGATCTGTTTGATCTTATCCTGAACTTCTGACATATTTTCTCCTTTTATAGCGTTTCCTTAGTATTTCTTAAACTCTCAGAATTCTCAACGTTCAAACAGCGAACGTCCCGGTCGATCTGCCTTATCAGCCCCGAAAGAACTTTTCCGGCACCAACCTCAATGACCGTTTCAACCCCTTGCGTCCTCAGCTCGCGGACCGATTGCAACCATTTCACCGGCCCTGAAACCTGCCGGGAAAGAGCATCGCAGACCTTCGATTCATCCGAGTTAACTGCCGCATCGACATTATGCACTATCGGAAAACCGAACGCTCCATATTTCAACGACCGAAGGTCTTCCGACAATCTTTCCTGTGCCGGCATCATCAGCGAGCAATGGAAAGGGGCGGAAACATTGAGCTTGACCGCCCTCTTTGCCCCGCGTTCTTTCAGCAGTTCGCATGCTCGATCTACTGCGTCCGAATCGCCCGCGATAACTATCTGCGAAGGCGAATTGATGTTTGCCGGGCTGCAGACTTGGCCTTGGGCTGCGTCCGCACATGCAACTTCAACGGTTTCGACATCCGAGCCAAGGATCGCGGCCATCGCACCAACCCCCATAGGTACTGCTTCCTGCATATACGTCCCGCGTTTGCGAACGGTCTGCACAGCATCGGCAAAATCGAGAACACCCGCTGCGACCAGAGCCGAATACTCGCCCAAGCTATGGCCCGCTACAAAATCCGGTGCGGCAAAGCCCTCTGCTTCCATCGCACGAAAGGCAGCGACCGAGGTCGTTAGAATAGCAGGCTGCGTATTCGCCGTCATGGCGAGGTCTTCCTCAGTTCCCGCAAAACACATTTCGGAAAGCGAAAAGCCTAGAGCCTCATCGGCCTGTTCAAAGATCTCGCGGGCAGCCGCAAAATTATCGAACAGGTCCTTGCCCATTCCAACCGTTTGGCTTCCCTGCCCGGGAAATATGAACGCGACCTTCGCCATCGTTTCAGAGATCAAGGATCTAGAACCTTATGACCGTAGCTCCCCACGTAACGCCGCCGCCGAAGGCCGTAAGCAAAACGAGATCGCCTTCCTTGATCCGGCCCGATTGGATGCATTCATCCATTGCGATAGGTATCGAAGCCGAGGAAGTATTCCCGAGTTCGGCAATATTCGAATAAACTTTTTCGTCCGGAACGCCAAGGCGAGATGCGACGGCATCCGTTATCCGTTGGTTCGCTTGGTGCGGAATGACGATCGCAACATCGTCCACCGTGTAACCCGCCTTTGCAAGCATTTCCGCCGAGATCTCCGCCATCGACCGCACAGCGACCTTGAAGAGCTCGTTCCCCTTCATTTTAAAAAAGTGCTGACCGTCGTCGATCGTTTGATGGGTCGTTCCCATCTTGGTTCCACCGCCTGGAGCATATAGCTGCTCTTCATAGCGGCCGTCCGAGCGGATCTTTGTAGCGAGAATTCCTTTCGGAGCTTCGACCGGCCCAACGACCGCCGCTCCGGCACCATCGCCAAAGATCACGCATGTCCCGCGATCTGTATAGTCAACGTATTTGGTAAGGACCTCGGCACCGATCACGAGAGCATATTTTATCTGCCCCGTCCGGATCATCGACTCGACCATCGTAAGGCCGTAGATGAAACCGGAACACGCCGCAAAGATATCCATCCCGGCGGCATTCGTTGCTCCAATTTGAGCCTGGATCAACGCACCGGTCGAGGGCATTATCTGGTCCGGCGTGGTCGTGGCGCAGACGATAATGTCAATGTCCGTGGGTTCGAGTCCGGCACGCTCCAAAGCCTGCTTCGCGGCTGCGGTGCCGAACATCGAAGTATATTCGTTCTCTTTGGCCTTATGGCGCTGCTTGATGCCGGTTCGGCTGGTGATCCATTCATCGGAGGTTTCAACGATCTTTTCCAGATCGGCGTTCGTAAGAACACCATCCGGATAAGCGTGACCCATCCCGAGAATGCCCGCGTTGATTTCAGACATTGGCAAGAATTAGAACGTAAAATTCAGGAAACTTCAAAGGCTATTCGGAGTCTTTGACATCGATTATCTGACGCCCTTTGTACATTCCGGTCGCCGGGTCAATGCGATGCGGCATACGGGCCTCGCCGGTTTCCTTATCGGTCTGAAACTGCGGGGTCACAATGGCATCGTGAGCTCGGCGCTGACGTGTACGTGATTTTGAATGTCGTCGTTTTGGATTAGGCATAACTTCCTCAGTAAATAACTTGTCTCAATCTTACTTTTTTAGCTTCTTCAAAGCTTCCCATCTCGGGTCGATCGCATCGTCCGTGCAGCCGCAGTCCCCGTTATTGAGATTCGCACCGCACCTACTGCAAAGCCCCTGACAATCGGGTCTGCAAATTTCCCTTTCAGGTTCCGCAAGATGGATCTGCTCTCTTACAATTTCTACCAACTCGATCGGCCCTTCCGGCAAGACGTCGGCGTCGAGTTCATCGAGCCCAACTTCCGACTCTGCTCTCGATACAAAGTGCTCAGCGTCAATAAAATCCGACCGAAACTTGATGGAAATCTCCCGTTCGAAGGGCTCAAGACATCGGGCACATGGCCCATTGGCTTTGCCGGCAATAGTTCCTTCGATCCGGATGCCGCGGTCAAACTTGACCGCCGTACCTTCGAACGCAAGACCGAGGAACTTGAGCCCCGTGTCTTCGTCAAGCCCTAACGCTTCGGGAGAAATTTCCTCCCGAATATCAAGCGGCTCAGGCCCAAGCATCGACTCTTCGATCTGCATCAAATCAAATAGCACCCTATAGAATGACTCAAAATAAGCACCCCGAGGGACAAACCCTTAATTATAGCGGGACGTGCAACAGTGTCAAACGAACTTCGTCCCATTAAGCATCCCTGCCGACCGCATCGGAAAGGTTCTGAATCCCTTGCTCTCCCAGTATCCGGGCGAGCCCGAGCAAAACACCTGATGCAAAAGACGGCCCGCCATAGACAAACCCTGTGTACGCCTGCAGCAATGACGCCCCGGCGGCGACCTTTGCAAACGCATCCTCTGCCGAGAATATCCCGCCAACGCCAATGATCGGGATCGCACCGTCAGAAAAGCGATAGATCTTTTTTATCACTTCGTTCGACCTTTGAAGCAATGGCCGGCCGCTCAAGCCGCCTGCTCCGATGGCGGGAACATTCCTGGAACGAAGCCCATCGCGAGAAATTGTCGTGTTGGTGGCGATGATGCCGGCAATTCCCCGTTCCTGGCATATCGCAACAGCGTCTTCGATCTCGCCATCAGAAAGATCGGGTGCCAGCTTGACCAAAAGCGGCTTTGCCCCGATTTCCGAGTTTCGCTTTTGCAACGCCACAAGCAGTTCGTCAAGACTTTCACTCTTCTGCAGTTCGCGAAGGTTCGGTGTATTCGGCGAAGATATATTTATCGCGACATAATCGGCCAGTGGCTGAAGCAGCTCGAACGCGGCGAGGTAATTCTCGACCGCTTCCTCGTTTGGAACATCTTTATTTTTTCCTATATTAATGCCGATGACGCATTTGTGCTCGGCCTTCTGCAGCCGTTTTGCGACAGCTTCGGCCCCGTCGTTATTGAAACCGAGCCGATTTATCAGCGCTCCGTCCTCCGGAAGCCGAAAGATCCGAGGTTTTGGGTTTCCGGGTTGCGGCTTGTAAGTTATGGTGCCAACTTCGACAAAACCAAAGCCTAGACTGGCAAGGTGTTGGATCACGAGCCCATTTTTATCGAATCCCGCCGCAATTCCGAGCGGATTCGGGAAATCGAGGCCAAATTCAGAAGTCCGCAGCAACGGCAATTCGAGAGTGCCCGGTCCATCGGCCAAGCCATTCTTCAGCACCCACATTCCGAGGTCGTGTGCCGTCTCGGCCGGTAGCCGAAACAGCATCGGCCGGATCAATTTGTTGAAAATGCGGCTCATTTCTTAACGCCCATATTATCCGAGCGGCAATAATTGATAAACTGCGGCCCCGCAGATAATTAGCGACGCGGGCTGACCATTGAACTTTGCCCGACGCTCTGATAGCATTTGCTACGAATGCCGGACGAGAACAGCCTGACAGAAAAATCCCGAATAATGGACTCTGCCCGTATGAAGCGGGCGATCTCGCGGCTTGCCTCTGAGATAGTTGAAGAAAATCAGGGAGCGAAAGACGTATACATCGTCGGCATTCGTCGCCGCGGCGTGCCCTTGGCAGAACGCATTGTGGACAAGATAGCCGAGATCGAAGGCGAAATGCCGCTTTTCGGCATCATTGACATCACGCTTTACCGCGATGATCTTTCAACGGTCGGAGCAAGCCCGATAGTGAACCGGACCGAGCTCGACGCCGATATCGATGGAAAGATAATCGTTCTCGTCGATGACGTGCTCTACACCGGTCGGACGATCCGAGCCGCGATGGATCAGCTAATGGACTTCGGGCGGCCACGAAAGGTCCAGCTTGCCGTCTTGATCGACCGCGGGCGTGAACACCGCGAACTGCCGATCCAAGCGGATTTTGTCGGAAAGACCGTGCCGACCAAGCAATCGGAGATAATCCGGGTGATGCTGAAAGAATACGACGACGTAGAAGGCGTCGGCATTTTTGAGAGGCCACCCGAATAGAAATAAGCAAGGCATGCGGCCTTGCTTTTTTTGAGCCGATTTTTCAAAGGATTTGGGGACCGAGCGATGGAAAAGCCTTATAGAAGACGGGACCTGTTGGGTATCCGCGAACTTTCAGAGGCGGAGATTCGCGGTATTCTCGACACCGCCGAGAATTTTCGTGAGATCAATACCCGCGAGATCAAAAAGGTGCCGACGCTCCGCGGTAAGACCGTCATAAATCTCTTTTTCGAAAACTCTACCCGCACCCGAACTTCATTCGAACTCGCAGCAAAACGCCTTTCGGCAGATGCCGTCAATATCAGCGTTTCTTCATCGAGCGTCAGCAAAGGTGAGACGCTGGTCGATACCGCGTTAAACCTCGACGCGATGGACCCGGACTGCATCGTTGTTCGGCATGGCTCGGCGGGCGTTCCGCACCAACTCGCGAAGGTTTCGCGGGCGGCCGTCGTAAACGCCGGAGACGGGTCAAACGAACATCCCACACAGGCGCTGCTCGATGCGATGACCATTCGCGAGCACAAGAAAAAGATTAGCGGCCTTGAGGTGGCGATCGTCGGCGATATTCTGCACAGCCGCGTCGCCCGCTCGAACATCCATCTGCTGACAAAGCTTGGAGCAAAAGTTCGCGTCGCCGGCCCGGGAACCTTAGTTCCACGGGACTTTGAATTTTTTATCGATGCGGAGAATAAAAAATCGAGCGAAAGTGAGTCTGCGGATATGCGGGCCTCAGTCGATGCGGGTCGGGATTCCGCCTTGCAGGTTTGCGACCATGTGGAAGACGCTATTGACGGTGCCGATGTCGTTATGATCCTCCGCATTCAACGCGAACGGCAGGACTCGGCATATTTCCCGACGCTGCGCGAATACGCGGTCCATTACGGCCTGACCAACGAACGGCTCGATCTAGCGAAGAAGGACGCCATCGTCCTCCATCCAGGCCCGATGAACCGCGGAATCGAGATCGCCTCCGATGTCGCCGATAGTTCCCGTTCGCTCATCCTCGACCAGGTAAAATACGGCGTCGCCGTCAGAATGGCCGTGCTTTATCTGGCAACGGGAGGTTCTACGAACTAAGAATGGTCGATGGTATGATTATGAAATTGGAGAATTTATGAGCAGCGTGGACGCAGTAACAAAGGCACAATCAATAATCAGCGGGCTTTCACGGAGAGACAAGTCCCGGATCTATCGCCTGCTTGAAAAAGAACTTGGTGGTAGCAACAAGGGAATCTCTAAAGACCCGCTTGTGATGGGCGGAGCAGCGTGTATTCGCGATACACGAATACCGGTTTGGATGCTTGTCCAGGCTAAAGATTTTGGGGTCTCTGAGGCTGAGCTTTTGCGCAACTACCCGGCACTTTCGGCATCGGACCTGACCAACGCGTGGAACTACGCAAAAGGGCATAGGAAAGAGATCGAAAAGGCCGTTTTGGCGAACGAAGCGGATGCCTGATGCGGTTTTACGCTGACGAGAACTTTCCGCTGGATACGGTCATCGAGCTTCGGCGGCTGGGCCACGACGTTTTGACAATGTTCGAGGACGGTAGGGCCAATAAGGCGATACCAGATGAGGCAGTTCTGACGCGTGCGACCATCCTGAAGCGCGTGCTCTTAACGATAAACCGGCGCGATTTTAAGCGGCTCCACAATGCCGACCGGAACCACGCGGGGATCCTCATCTGCACCTTTGACCCGGACTTCGTGAATCAAGCTTTTCGCATCGACGAGGTTTATCGAAATTCAGAAAAGGTCGAAGGAACACTTTTGCGCACTTACAGAAAATGAGCGAGACCTCATTCGACGAAACTGAAACTTTGTACCGTCCGGTCGGAGCGAAAGAACTTGAGCTTATCGAGCAAAGCGGTTTTCGGGCGTTTCCGCCTCGGCTTCCCGAGCAGCCTATTTTCTATCCGGTGACGAACGAGGCATATGCGGTGCAAATTGCTCGCGACTGGAATGCTCGACTCAACGCCGACCGCGCCGGCTTCGTCACGAGATTCAGGGTTGCGAAGTCTTTTCTCGACAAATACGAACGCAAGGTTGTCGGCGGCAGCGAGCATGAAGAATACTGGATCCCTGCCGAGGAACTGCCTGAATTCAATAAGAACATTCTTGGTGAAATCGAAGTGATCGCCGAGTTCTATGGCGAAGCTAACAAATGAAATTGCTTATTTCTAACGGACATTTTATCGACCCGGCGGCGCAGTGAAGATGCCTTTGCTGTCACTTTCGACCCGCGGAAATCTGGAGTTAAACTGACAAATGTTGATGCCGGGATCCGAAAACCCGAGGATTATATGTTGGGAAAACTTTTAGTAAATGTCTATCGAAGGTTGCTGATTGGCATAGCGATATTTTTACTTGTCGGAGCCGAGTTCGAAGTCAAGGCAACTATATGTAACATTGGTCCTCCGGCGTGCTTTGCTTACAAGTCAAGTGAATCGGTCTTTGTCGGCAATATTGGGGCGATCTCCAAATCGAAAGATTTCCCTTACGAGACAGTTGAAGTTGACGTGATTGAGACTTTCTTTGGAAATAATTTGCCTATTGCCCGGACGATCAATTCCCAAACCTCTGCCAGTTTTGAATTCGCCAGAGGTGACCAATATTTGTTCTTCGCGGGGATCGATAAATCACGAAAGGACTATTTCTACACCGGATTGTGCTCAGGAACGATTGAAAAAGATTCAAAAACATTCGCTGAGGACATTAGATTCCTTCGAGCTGTAAAGAAAAGTGTAGGTGTATTTTGGATTTGGGGAACCATTTCTGAATGGGGATACGATGTGCCCCTTGCAGGCATCAAAGCCGAACTACTTGGCACATCGCCCAAAATGGTGGGAGTAAGTGACGATCTAGGAAACATCAAATTTGAAGTGACTAAACCCGGGAAATATACGGTTCGTATCCATTTACCCAAAGGTCGAACGGATATCAATGCATTGTCGCGAAATGATGTTGAGCTTTGGCAATTTCAGCGAAAGCAGGTCGTTGGTGGGCGGCCCACGGGCCGTTATCCATACGTAGATTATTCAGTGACCGTAAAGAATGATCAATGTGGATGGTTTGACGTATCAATCCCACGGGAAACAGTGAAAGTGAAATGAAATTATTGATTTCCAATGGCCATCTTATTGATCCGGCCGCGAATGAGAACACGGGAATGAACGTCCTCATTGAGGACGGCAAGGTTGCCGCGTGGCTGAAGGCGTCGGACGGCGTGCCGGAGGGTGCGGAGGTCTTTGACGCGAGTGGGCTGCTTGTCGCTCCAGGTTTTATTGACCTCCACGTACATCTGCGTGAGCCGGGACAGGAGCACAAGGAAACGATCGCGTCTGGCTGTGCGGCGGCGGTCGCAGGCGGCTGGACGTCCGTTTGCCCGATGCCGAACACCAACCCGGTCAACGACAACGCAGCGATCACGCGGTACATGATCGAACAGGCCGAGCATGCCGGCCTCGCCAACGTCTTCCCTATTGGTGCGATAACGAAGTCCTCTGACGGGGCCGAACTCGCCGAGATGGGTGAGATGAAAGCTGCGGGTGCGGTCGCTGTTTCGGATGACGGCCGTCCTGTTCCGAATGCCGGCATCATGCGTCGGGCGATGCAGTACGCCAAAGATTTCGATCTGCCGGTCATCGACCACTGCGAGGACAAATCGCTTTCCGCTGGCGGCGTTATGAATGAAGGCAAGATGTCGCTGCTGCTCGGCCTGAAGGGCATGCCCGCCCTCGCCGAAGACATCGACGCCGTTCGCGACATTATCCTGGCAAAGGACACCGGAGCCCACATCCACATCGCACATGTTTCCACCAAAGGAGCGGTCGAGGCAGTCCGCCGAGCGAAGAACGAAGGCATCAACGTCACCTGCGAGGTAACGCCGCACCACTTTACGCTTACCGACCGCTCGGTCGAGGGCTACGACACCAATTATAAAATGGCGCCGCCGCTCCGTAGCGAAGAGCATCTCGAGGCCGTGATCGAGGGCATCAAAGACGGCACGATCGACGCGATCGCCACCGACCACGCACCGCATCACCACGACGAAAAGGCACTCGAATTCGACCGTGCCCCGATGGGCATCACCGGCCTCGAGACCGGCGTCGGGCTGGCGTTCAACGAGCTTGTCCACAAAGGCATCATCAGCCTCGAACGCCTCGTCGAGCTCTGCTCCACGAATCCGGCTCGCATCTTCAAGCTCGCCGGCCGAGGCACTCTCGCACCGGGCTCGATCGCTGATATCACGATCATCGACCCCGACCTCGTCTGGACCTATCGCAATGCCGATTCGCGTTCGAAGTCGCGAAACTGCCCGTTCGATGGATGGAAATTCACCGGCCGAGCCGTCGCAACAATCGTCGCCGGCCGAATAGCTTATCGTGCGGAATAAATGAATATGAGAGTGCTAAAGGTTTTTTCTGTGATTTTTTTTGCCGCATCTGCAATTTCGGCTCAGGTAACGAGCCGTTACACCGATCTGGATGCCGAGAAGTGTAAGACTCTTGAGCTGGAGGAGGACGAAGGCGGCGTTTACAAGGGTGAGTGTGCCGGCGTCGGCGGGTACAAGCTGCATGTCCTCGAGGGCGACCTGCGGCAGACGATAAATGTGATCGCTCCAGGCGGCAAGGAGCACGAGCTGCGGCTTTGGGAACACTTTACGGCATTCACATCCGTCGGGCCGCGTGCGGAATGGCGGGTAAAAGCCAAAAAGCCTTTCGCACTGATCTTCCGGTTCAACGTCAGCGAAAACCCCGAGGATTCGTCAAAGACAACCTCTTACCTTATTGTCGCAAAGGTATCGCCAAATCTCGCTTGCGTTACCGAGATCATAAAACCATCGCGCAAGCAGAACGCCGAAGCTCGCCGTGCCGCCGACCGCTCGGCGACCGTTCCGTGCAAAATTGCAGAATAATTAAACTCGCCTAAATTCCCTGTCCTCCGGCCTTGCTTTTGGGCCCGGTCGAATGTACAACTGCATAGTTCAATTTCTATTTACCGGAGCGGCTTTCTCAAATGGAACTCCTTGCTGATCCTAATGTTTGGATCGCGTTTGCGACCCTCACCTTGCTTGAACTGGTGCTTGGCATCGACAACGTTGTCTTCATCACGATCCTTGCTGAAAAACTCCCGCCTGAGCAGAGAGCGAAGGCCCGATACATCGGCCTCGGACTTGCCTTTCTGATGCGTGTCATTCTGCTCTTTTCGCTTAGCTGGGTCATCGGGCTTGTCGCTCCGCTGTTTACGGTCTTTGGGCAGACGGTTTCAGGTAAAGACCTCGTTTTGCTGATCGGCGGGTTGTTCCTGATAGCAAAAGCCACGCACGAAATACATAACTCGCTCGAGGGCGAAGAAGGCACCGCGGTCAAAAAGTCTTATGCTAGCTTCTCAGGCGTCATCATTCAGATCATTCTGCTCGATATCGTGTTCTCGCTCGATTCGGTCATTACGGCCGTCGGCATGATCGGCGATCAATACGGGCCGAATGGCATATGGATAATGATAACGGCAGTGCTGATCTCGATCGCTGCCATGATGGCGTTTGCTGGGCCGATCGGCGAATTTGTGCAAAAGCATCCGACGCTTAAAATGCTTGCTCTGTCGTTCCTCATCCTTATCGGAGTAATGCTGGTCGCGGAAGGCTTCCATCAAAAGATACCGAAGGGTTACATCTACTTCGCAATGGCGTTTTCGATATTGGTCGAGATCCTCAACATGAAGCTCCGGACCAAGTCGAAGGCACCGGTCGAACTGAAAGATCCGTTTCGCAAGCCTGGCGATCCTGCGTTGCCTAATACCGCTCCAGACGCGGCATAACGCCTGCTGATCACATTAAAAAGTGCCGTCAATGTTGACTAGTTCAGCATTTGACGGCATTTTTTCTGTATGCGAATTAAATCTTGTCTGCTGCTTGTTGCGTTGTTTCTCTCCTCGGTTCCGCTTTCGTACGGACAGAGCTCGCCCGCTTACGACCTCGTCATCACAAATGCACGCATAGTTGACGGCACGGGTAATCCGTGGTTTCGCGGCTCGGTGGCTGTGAAAGACGGCCGTATCGCGAGGGTTGGATGGTTCGATCACGCGGGTGCGAAACAGATCATTGACGCAAAAGGCCAGATCGTCGCTCCGGGTTTTATCGATGTCCATGCACACACCGAAAACATCTTTGAGCAGCCCATGGCCGAGAATTTTATTCGCATGGGCGTAACTACGCTGATTACCGGAAACTGCGGCGGTTCGCATGTCGATGTCGGCAAGTTTCTCGGGACCATCAACGAAAAGCCGCTGGCGATAAATATCTCGACGCTGATCGGGCATAATTCGGTCCGTCAGTCCGTAATGGGCCTCGACAATCGTGCACCGACAGCCGACGAGCAGAAGAAGATGAACGAACTCGTCGAACAGGCAATGCGCGATGGTGCGGTCGGTCTTTCGACCGGCCTGATATATCTTCCAGGGACGTTCGCAAAGACCGATGAGGTGGTCGAACTCGCGAAAGCCTCGGCGAAGTTCGGCGGGACGTACGCCAGCCACATCCGCAATGAAGGGGTTGGCGTGTTTGATGCGATAAAGGAAGCGATCAACATCGGCGAGCAGGCGAACATGCCGGTACAGATCTCGCACTTTAAGATCTCGGCGAAATCGCTATGGGGACGGACAGATGAAACGCTGAAGCTTGTGACCGACGCCCGGCAGCGGGGTATGTCCGTGACGGTCGATCAATACGCATATCCGGCTTCGTCGACCTCGCTTGATGCGAGGATGCCGAGTTGGGCCATCGCCGGCGGACGCGACGAAGGCCGCAAGCGGCTCGTCGATCCCGAAACGCGCGCCAAGGTAATCGCCGATATGAAAAGGACGCGTGCCGAGGCCGGTTTCCCTGATTTTTCCGATGCCTACGTCGCCAGCTATCGCCCGAACCCGGAATTCAACGGCAAGAACATCAAGCAGATAACCATGCAGGTCCGGGGGAAGGACGACCTCGATACGCAGCTCGAGCAGATCTTTGAAATGTACGACAAGGGCGGTGCGCAGATGGTCTATCGTGTGATGAGCGAGGACGACGTGAAGCGGATAATGGCCGCACCGTTCACGATGTTCGCCTCCGACAGCGGCGTCCGCGAATTCGGTTCCGGCGTGCCGCATCCGCGCGGCTACGGCAACAACGCACGCGTGCTCGGGCAGTACGTCCGCGATCTGAAAATAATCTCCTTGGAAGATGCGATACGAAAAATGACATCGCTGCCCGCTAATGTTTTTGGTATGCGCGACCGCGGCCAGATTCGCGAAGGCTTCGTCGCGGACATCGTGATCTTCGACGATAAGACCGTCGCCGACAAGGCCACCTTCGAACAGCCGCACCAATATGCCACCGGCTTCTCCACCGTAATAGTCGGAGGCGGCATCGTCTTCAACGGCGAAAAAATGACCGGCACAATGACCGGCAAGGCGATCCGCGGGCCGGGCTACGTTGTGAAGCCTTCAGGCTCGGAATAGAAGATCACATCCTCTCGGGTCGCCGGATGGCGGAATCCCAACTCCGCGGCGTGGAGACAGAGCCTTGTGTGCTCGCTTCCGCCGCGTTGAACGTCGCCGACGATGGGATGGCCGATGGCGGCGCAGTGTATCCGTAGTTGATTCGTTCTGCCTGTGACGGGCTCGAGTTTCAGCAGCGTTCGCCCGTTGACGCGTTCGAGGACCTCAAACCGCGTTTCCGCCGGCTTCCCGTCCTCTTTTACATCCCAAAATTTGAGCTCTGCGAACCGCCCGACCGCGAGATCGATCAGTCCACTATCTTGAGCCACCTCGCCGTCAACCATTGCAAGGTAACGCTTGTGCACGTACTTGCGGCTAAAGCTCTTCATCAGCTTCCGCTGTGCAATCGCGTTTTTTGATATGACCATCAACCCCGAGGTGTCCTTGTCGAGCCTATGCACGAGGCCCGGCCTGATCGACGGTTCGGCACCGTTTTCGTCGGTTGCTTTGCGATTCAGATAGAACGCCAGAGCGTTGAGCAATGTGCCGCTCTTGTCGCGGTTGTTCGGGTGGACGAGCATTCCCGCAGCCTTGTTGACGATCAGCAGGTCGGAATCTTCGTACACGACATCGAGCGGCATTTCCTGCGGCTGCATCGCGGTTTCGCGAATTAAGTCTAGTTCGATCTCGATTAGATCACCCGAGCGGACCTTGTACCCTAGATTTTCATCCCGTCCGTTCACCTCGCAGCCATGGTCGCGGACAATATTGCGGAGATACATCTTGCTCAGCCCGCCGAAATGGCGAAACAGGAATTCGTCGAGCCGCATTCTTACGATCTCGTTCGGAACCACAATTTCGACCCGCTGACTCATCTGATTGCGATTCTAACTCATTGATCTACTATCGGCACGTAAGCCGATAGTAGCTCCTACAAAATTGTCGGCCTTGATTTAACGCCCAAACAAATTTGTTGGCAAGTGTCGAATCCGCGTTCGAATTCTGCTATCATCCCGTGGTTTAGAACAATGCCCTCTGAACAGACATCGATCGACCCGATCGGCCTTTTCGCCGCAGTGAATGCTCGTCTTGCTGAATCGCGAGACGTCCGTGGCGGGCTCCGCAGAGTTTTAGAGACGCTCTCCGAGGCTGCTCGATGCGACCACCTTTTCCTGTTCGAACTCGATGATGAAACCGGGCTTCTGAACCTGAGCGATGCGGTCGGGCTTAGCGCGGCCGAGTTCCGCCGGCTTGATGCTGCGGCGAACCGCGGGCAGCTGCCGGAGATAGCTCGCAAAGAGGTCGCTCCTTCATTTGATCAAATTCGCGACGTTGCTGGACTCGATCACGTTACCGACTTTCGCTCAGAGTTTTTCTTGTTGCTCTCGCCGATAATTGTCGCCGGCCGGCCATTTGGCCTGCTTGGAGCTGCTTTCGATGGTGCGCCCTTGGAGATGATCCGCGACGCATTTCCCGTCATCGCCGCGATGATCGGACAGGCTTATCGCATTGAACATACGATCAAGGGCGAGCGGCAGCGGCTTCGCGAGGAAAATGACCTGCTCCGCCACGAGTTGAAAGAGAAATACGACTTTTCCCACATCATTGGCAATTCCAATGCGATGCGGCAGGTATATGAGCAAGTGACGCAGGTCGCCCGTTCGAATGCCACGGTCCTGCTCCGCGGCGAAAGCGGCACGGGGAAAGAGATGATCGCCCGGGCGATCCATTACAACAGCCTCCGAAGCAAGCGGCCATTGGTTGCCGTCAACTGTGGTGCTCTGCCGGAAAACCTCATCGAGTCTGAGCTATTCGGCCATGAGAAAGGGGCTTTCACCGGGGCGGATAAGGCGCGAAAAGGGCGTTTCGAACTTGCCGAGGGCGGATCGCTTTTTCTGGACGAGATCGGTGAGATACCGCCGCAGACACAGGTAAAGCTCCTTCGCGTTCTGCAGGAGAGAGAGTTTCAGCGGGTCGGAGGGAGCGAGACGATCAAGTCGAACATTCGCCTGATAGCAGCCACCAATAAGGACCTTGAGGCGGCCATCGCCGAGGGTTCGTTCCGCGAAGATATATATTACCGCATAAATGTTTTTACGATCTTTTTGCCGCCGCTTCGTGAAAGGAGGGCAGACATCCTTCTGCTCGCCGAGCATTTTCTGGAAAAATACGAACAGGAACACGGCAAGAGGATCCGGCGGATATCAACGCCCGCGATCGATATGCTTATGGCGTATCATTATCCTGGAAACGTCCGCGAGCTCGAAAATGCTATAGAGCGTGCCGTTCTTGTTTGTGACACGAACGTCATCCACGGCCACCATTTGCCCCCGACGCTGCAGACCGCCGAGAATACGAATACGGCGGTCGATCTCTCGCTCGAATCGGCCGTCGCCGCGTTTGAACGCGATATGATCCAGGATGCACTGAAATCGACCGGCGGAAATATAACGCAGGCCGCGGCTTCACTCGGTTCGACCGAACGCATTGTCGGCTATAAGATCAAGAAATACGGCATTGACCCGAGACGCTTTCGAACGTGAAAAAGTTAGACACGATCCTGAATGATCTTCCCGACCCGGAAAGCGCAAGCCGGTTTCTTGACCGATTTTCCGAACTCCATCCGCGGGAGCATCGCAAATTGACCGCCGATGACGCGATCCTCGCCGATGTTCTCGCGCTTGCGTCGTTTAGTCCGTTGATCGCACAAACACTTCTCCAGAGCCCGGAGCACGTCGCGTGGCTGCGACGGCGGCGCTCGGAAGCCGCCGTCCGCGATAAGGACGAGATGCTCGAATCGCTCGCCCGCTTTTCACTGACCAGCTCGCAACTCGAGCCGCACGTTCAGCTCGCCCGCTTCCGCCGCCGCGAGTTGATGCGGATATTTCTTCGCGATATTCGCCGACTCGCAACCATCGCCGAAATTACGGATGAGATCTCGACGCTTGCCGATGCGATACTCGAACACGCACTTCGGCTTGCCCGACAGGACCTCGATAACCGCTTTGGCCAGCCGCTTGCGACAGATACCCGCGGCCGGGATATTCCTGCGGAGTTTTGCATCGTCTCGCTCGGCAAACTGGGGTCTCGCGAACTCAACTACGCGTCAGATATCGACCTTCTCTTCATATACTCAGCTGACGGAACGACCTCGGGCAGCGGCTCGCGGGGTTCGGTCACCAACCGCGAGTATTTCGTGAAGCTCGCCGAACGGGTGATAAAGCTGGTCGGCGAAGCTTCGGGTGAGGGCTCGGCGTATCGCGTGGATCTCAGGCTTCGGCCGAATGGCCGCGTCGGACCGCTGGCTTTAAGCTTGGAAGAGACGGTCCGATATTACGAATCGACGGCACGCCCGTGGGAACGGCAGGTCCTAATCCGGTCGCGTTCGAGTGCGGGCGACGCACAGATCTACAAAGAATTCTCAGAGCGGCTCGAGCCGTTCGTTTTCGTCGCCGATCAGGATGTTTCCGAAGCACTTCACAACGTCCTTCTTTCTAAACAGAGCATCGATTTGGAGCAGATCCTCTCGCGGGGCTTTGACGTAAAGCTCGGCCGCGGCGGGATTCGCGAGATCGAGTTCATTGCGCAGGCCTTGCAGCTCGCCCACGGCGGCCGCGACGAATGGATCCGCTCGCCGCACACTCTGATCACACTCGACCGGCTTCACGACCGGAAACACATTTCCGATGCAGAACTAACGTCGCTCACCGAGGCATATGCTTTTCTGCGGCACTCCGAGCACATCCTCCAAATGGAGAACGGGCTGCAGACACACACCGTTCCGAACGAGCCCGATAAACGGTTGCTGCTCGCTCGCAAGATGCGGTTCGACGCGTCCGCAAAGTTCGACGCCGCTCTGGCGTACCACACCGGCGGCGTTCATTCGGTCTTCGAACGAGTTTTTTCGCTTCATGCGAACCCAACCTCGGACGACGGCACTGAGTTTACGGTTGCTGATATAGACGGTGCCGTTTCATCATCGGAAGCGAACACGGGTCACAGCTCGACTACGGACACGGTCAAAAGAATCTTCTCGGAATTTCCCCGTCTTGCCGAACTCGCTGCACCAATGCAAGCTAGCCGACCCCAGACCGTGGATCTTAAGGAATCGATCAGAGAAGAAGCGATCGTCGCCGCAATGGCTTCGGCCGCCTCGGAAACCGATGCTCTGCGAGATCAACTCGCCAACCTCCGACGCGAATGGCAGCGGCAGATCACACGGATAATTTATCAGGACGCGACGGGCCTTCTCCCAATGGCTGAGTCGAAACGTCTGCAGACGATACTTGCCGAATCTAGCATTGCCGCGGCTTTGAAGATCGCCGAACGGCAGATGGCTGCGAAGTTCCCGGACGCTCTGGGCGAATTGCGGCCCGCGATCCTTGGCCTCGGTAAGCTCGGCAGCGGCGGACTCGACCTTGATTCAGACCTCGACCTGATAGTTGTTTACGACAGCAGCGGGCAACCCGCTCAACGCGGTCAGAGCGATCTTCGTATCGCTTCGGCGAAACTTGCTGAGGGATTCATCAACGCTCTTTCGGGAATGACGCGTGAGGGCTCGCTTTACAGGGTCGATCTGCGGCTTCGTCCCTTCGGCAAGGACGGCCCGCTGGCAACGCCCGCAGATGCCTTTGCAGATTACTTTCGTCGGGAGGCCGCCACCTGGGAACTGCTAGCGTTTGTAAAGCTCCGCGGCGTTGGAGGTGATGCGGAACTCGCACGCGTTACAGAGCAAAAAATCCGCGAGATCATTCACGTCCGAGGTTCGGAGCTCGAGCCTCGCGAATTTGCCGCCGAAACACGCCGCATACGTTTGGGACTCGAATCGGAAAGAGCAGACCGCCGAACCTCACGCGATATCGACATCAAATACGGCGAGGGCGGAATGCTCGATATCTATTTCGCGATCCGTTTTCTGCAGTTGCGGGACAATGTGCCGGATGAAGACGGCCACCGATCGACCGGACAAACGCTACGTCGTCTTCTCGAACGCGGCTCTCTCGATCAACCGCTCTTCGAAACTCTCCTGGCCGGTCACGACTTCCTTTCACGGCTCGACCACGAGCTGCGCCTAACCGTCGGTCGTACCACTCGGCTCCCGAATGCAAACAAAAAAACACTCGAGGTGATCGCCCGGCGACTCGAACTTGAAGGCCCGTCCGAGCTTTCTGAACACCTCACCGCCCATCGCCTCGCGATCAGGGCAGCTTTCGATCAAATCCTTGGTTAGCCCTCAGCCACCTTGCCGGACATCGCAACAGCAGTTCTGTGGTCGTCGACCGCCTTGCCCGCACTCATTGTTTCACTTTCAAAAAGTGTGACATTGTCCCGCCGCGGCCTCTGTAAGGAAGTTAGAGTTGATCTGATGCTTCGTACTGCAGTTCTCATCGCCATGGTCATTGTTGCGTCCGCTCCGCTTCGGGCACTACCGCCGGCAAGCCAGTATTCGTTTCACAAGGTCCAGATGATCGAGCGAGTCGGCGACCGGACAGAGACCCGTGACGTTAGAGTGAACTTTGGTGACGACGCCCTTCAGGTTGTCTCGCGAAAGGATGGGTTATTGATTCGCACGATCCGATACGCGGACATCCGCCGAGCCGAATATTCCTACAGCAAAGTGCCCCGATGGAAAACCGGCCTCGGGCTCGGCATCGCCGGCGTTATTTTGCCGCCGCTTTGGCTTATCGCACTGCCGCTCGGGTTTTCGAAGCATCGTCGGCATTGGTTCACGGTGGTAACGGACAGCGATTTTGCCGTGCTGAAGCTCAGCAAATCCGAGCGAAAGCTCTTCATTCCGGCATTCGAGACGCGTTCGCGGGTGGAAGTGATCGCAGTTGGCGAGGACAAATAGAATGCGTGCTAACTCTCTCAGAATAACTGTTGCTCTTTGTGTGGCTGGCCTGCTAGTTGCTCTCTCGCCATCGATTCGGGCTCAAGGCGAGGTGGTAACGAATGGATCGGTCATCGAGATGTCGCGTTCCGGGCTTTCGCCGGAGATAATTCGTGCGAAGATCCTTCGCTCGGACACAAGCTTTGACGTAACGGCAAAAGCGTTGATCGAATTGAAAGAGAACGGCGTTGCGGACGACATCATTGCATTGATGCTTGAACGGGCGGACGCAGTTCTCCCGGGCACACCGCCGCGGCAAGCAGCGACCCCGGTTTCATATTCGGAGAACGTCGATCCGAACACTGAACCAAAGCCGGAAAGCTACCCAACCGAGCGGCCGGCACCGGACCCGAAGGAAGCTATCCGAATGGCCCGCACCATCGCCTTCAAGAAATCGTCTGCACATCCTTCGCGGCAGAATCTCGAAAAGGCATTGCTCAAGAACGCGAGTTTCAACAAATTGAATCTCACGATACTTCGCTATAAAGAAGAAGCCGATATTTTTGTCGAGATCGGCTTTGTCTCCGGCTCGTGGCTGACGCACCGTTATGTTTACCGCATCTTTGACCGGCGTTCCGGAGCGGTGCTCGCGGCCGGTGAAACCACCTCATGGGGCTCACTTGCCGATAACCTGGCCCGCCACATTTCCCGCTCGCTTGTGAAGATACGTGACAATTGATCGAGCGCTTCCTTGGGCATTTGAATTAATATAGCCAAGCCCTTGCTTAAGTGTTGACTTGAATCGCAGACGGACTTACACTTTCGCTGACCTGAGCCCACTTGGAGAAAAACTTTTATGAGAAAGACCCACGCTTCCCGAAACCTTTTGCAGCGCACATGCGCGTTTCTTGTCGTTTTTTCGTTGACGATCGTTTCAACCGTACAGGCCCAGCAGCCGACCGTCTACTCGATCGAGATGGCCGTCGCGAAGGGTAAGAAGTCTGTTGAAACGGACGCTGATCTTACATTCAACGAAACAACGGTTTCCATCGTTCCTGATAAACAAAGCATGCGCGAATCGGCAAAGGAGTTTGCATATTCGGACATCAAGAATATTGACTATTCGTTCGCGAAAAAGCCGATGCTTTCGGGCGGCGGTGCGGTCGCAACCGCTCTGCTCGTTGGCTTCATTTTTGCCCTGCCGTTTCTTTTCATAAAGAAGAAACGTCACTGGGCCGTGATTCAGACTGAGAATGATTTCGCTGTTTTGCGGCTTGGGACCAACAACCACCGACAGATCGTCGCCGAGTTTAAGGCTAAGGGCGTTGAAGTCAGCGATCTCAAAGAGGAAGGCAAGAAGTAGCGTTCAGGCCGCGGACGAATCGCGGCCCGACATTTCATAACCGCAGCGTGAACAGTAGAGATGCTGTTCACGCTCTTTTTTTGTGTATTCGGCTGAGGCGGGCATTCGGTCAAAGATCAGCTTTTCCTCTGCATCGAGTTCGGAGCGATGCCGGAGCCGTAGGCTCTCGCATCTAGGACATCGCCTCTCGTCGGTTCCCTTTTCTGTCATACTTCAAAACTCAGCATATCAAAAGCCACTGGCTCTGGCCGTATTTTTCTCGGGCGGCTCCGCGTCTTCTTCTCGGCTTCACGCATGAAACTGAAAGTGCGAAATTTACGTTTATGTCGTTTAGGTTTAATATCTAGGTAATTCGCTCCACCAAATCAATTATTTACCGGAAAACTTGAAATGAAAAAATCGTTCGTCTTGCTCGCTGCCGTCGTCGTTCTCGTTGCGGGTCTCGCAGCTAGTGCACAGGTTGAAGCCCCATATGATTTTTACGCTCGCGGCCCCTATCGGGACAATGTTCCGAGGCCGCAGTCGATACTTCGCTTTGATGTCGGTACGCACCACACGACCTACGGACAAATGGAGCAGGTCATATTCGCCATCGCCAAGGCAGCTCCCGAGCGCGTTAAGATATTCGAGATAGGGACCACGCCGGAGCACCGGATGCAATACGCGATCGCGATCTCGGCACCCGAGAATATGCAGCGGCTCGACGAGATACGTGCCGCCAACAACCGGCTCACCGATCCGCGAAAAATATCAAAGGCTGAAGCAGACCAGATCGCCGCCAGCAATCCCGCCATTGCATGGATGGCGTACACCATCCACGGTAACGAATCGTCTTCGTTCGAGACGATGATGCAGGTCGTCTATCAACTTGCCGCCTCAAACGAGCCCGCAACGCTCGATACGCTCAAGAATGTCGTTACGATCGTAATCCCCGGCCAGAATCCGGATGGCCACGAACGATTTGCCACATGGTACAACTCGGTGAATGTCGGCAGCCCCGACCGCTTTGCGATCGAGAAGCGCGAGCCGTGGGCAATTTGGGGACGCGTGAACCATTACCGGTTCAATCTCAACCGCGACACACTTGCCTTCACCCAGAAAGAAAGCCGCAATATGCAGAAGGCTTACATGGAATGGAACGCCCAGGTCGCCGCCGATCACCACGGCCAGACGGAGCAGTACTTCTTCCCGCCCGTCGCATTGCCGATCAATCCAAACCTGCCGCAGCCTCAATACAACAAATGGCTCGACGTTTATGGCCGTGCGAATGCCGCTGCTTTTGACAGTAACAAATGGGACTATTACGTTCGCGATATATTCGATGCGTTCTATCCGGGATACTGGGATATGTATCCGTCGCTCAACGGAGCGTCTGGGATGACCTACGAGACCGACGGCGGCGGGCCGAACGGGCTCAACTACACCCGCGAGGACGGCACCATCGTCACCTTCCGGTCTTCGATCGCTAAGCATTACGTCGCCTCGCTTACAACGCTTGAGACAACGGCGAAAAACAGGGTCGAACGCATTAAGGACTTCTATGATTTCCGAGCCCGCGGCATGGCCGAACACGCAAACGCGAAAATGAAGCGGATCGTCCTTGAACCGGCCGCGGACCGGGTTAAGACCGCTGACCTCGTCGAAATACTCCGTCTCTCGAACATCGAGGTAAAGGTCGCGACCGCTCCGTTCACATCAAATACCTCTCACACTTATTTGGAGAAGAATTCGAGACCGGTTAGGCGAACATTTCCGGCCGGATCTTACGTCATTGATATGGATCAGCCGCAACGGGTGCTGATCAAGGCCATCCTTGAGCCCGACACACCGCAGGACAAGGCGTTCGTCGAAGACAATATGGCGCGTTTCCGCCGCAATCAGATGCGCGGGCCGGGCCAGCCCAAGGAGCAGTACGGCTTCTACGATGTGACAGCGTGGTCGCTGCCGCTCGGATTCGGCGTAACCGCTCATTGGACCGAAGAAACCGCCGCCCTTCAAAGCAATTTGGTCGACCAAGCATATCTCGACAACGCTCGCCGAGGCAGCGTTTCAGGACGTGCCGCCGTCGCCTACATCATCCCGTATGAAACGGACACAACGAGCGCGATGGTGATGCGGCTTCTGCAACAGGGTTACAAGGTAAATGTCGCAAATCGTCAGTTGAACGCCGGCGGAAGGAATTACCCGGCCGGAACATTTGTTATCCGCATCACCCGCAACCCCGAATCGATCCACGACAGTGTCAGCCGGTATGCCCGCGAAATGGGAGTTAATGTTACGGCCGTCAACTCCGGTTATTCTGACGAGGGCGATACAAGCGTCGGCGGCGAGGCCGTCAACGCCCTTCGCCATACGAAGATCGCGGTCGTTGCCGATGAAGGCATCACTCAGGAGTCGTACGGAGCGATCTGGTGGACGTTCGAAAAATACGGCGTTAAGTTCACACCGATGCCCTTCGCCGCACTTTCCCGCGGAGCACTCAGAAACTACAACGTTCTGATTATTCCCTCCGGAAATCCGGGGGCAATATTCTCAAACCTTGGCCCCGGCGGCGTAAATGCTATCAAGCAGTTTGCCCAGCAGGGCGGAACCGTCGTCACGCTTTCGGGCTCCGCTGTTTTCGCAACTCTGAAGGACGTCGGCCTGACAACATCAAAGATGGTCGGATCTGATGAGGACGAGCAAAAAGGAAAGGTTCCCGATGAAAAGCCGACCGCATCGCCTTCGCCAACGCCGAGCGATCAGATGCCCGAGGTCGGCCAAAACCTCCCGCCAATCGCATCGCCCTCGGCAGACGCCAATAAGGTTCCGGAGTCCCTCGCCGGGGCGATGTTTCGGGCAACTGTGGACCGCACCAACTACATCAATTACGGCGTAAGTCAAAATGAGATTCCGGTGCTGCTCCAGACGGGCTATTTCTTCCGCTACTCAAAGGAAGGTACGAACGCCGTCGTCTTCGACGCAAACCCGGCAAAACCGATCACCATTTCGGGTTTCGTCTGGGAAGGAAACACCGAACGTCTTCTAAAGGGAACGTCCTATATCATTGACGAATCTGTCGGCGGCGGCCGCGTCGTCCTTTTCGCCGAGGATCCGTTCTACCGCGGGATGACGCGATCAACCACGCGGCAGTTTTTTAACTCGATACTCTTCAATGGTATCTTTTGATGTAGAGTTTTATGTTCACTGTTAAGGCTGGTTATACCGATCAGGTCGAGCTCGATGCTCCGCTCGAGCGTGTCCGTGAGTTCTTTGCCGATCTAGCGAACTTTGCGGCCCTTATGCCGGGCGTCGCTCAGGTTGTCATTGACCGCAAAGGAATAGCCCATTGGGATATCGAAACGATCATCCCGGTCGTCGGTTCGATGCGGCAGCGGTTCATGCTCGAGCTGGCGGAGGACACGGAGGATCGCATCGAGTGGTTCCCGATCCGGGAAGAGACGCGGAATTTTCTTCGCTTCTCGGCGGATTTCCTCGCTCGGTCCTCGGATCGTACGATGGTTCAATTTACTCAAATGGTCGAGATGCGGCGACAGAACGCTCGCGACCTCCACACGCTTGCCGGACTTGCCGGCGAAACGATAATCAATAATGAGATGACACGCCGGGTGACGGAAATGATCCAGGTCTTCATCACCCGAGCAAAGGAGAAACTAGAAAAATGAGAACAAAAGGGTTGCTATTTTTTATGCTTGTAGCCGCTTTCGCGGTTGCCGTTTCAGCACAGGTCACCATTCCGCGTGAAAGTAATTTCCAGGAGACCTCGCAGATGATCGGCGATACCAAGATATCGGTCTCGTTGCATCGCCCGAACGTCAAGGGCCGTAAGATCTGGGGCGGACTCGTTCCCTACAATGAGGTCTGGCGCACAGGTGCGAACAACTCCACCGTTTTCGAAACGCCGATCGATGTCATGATAAACGGCCAGAAACTAGCGAAGGGCAAGTATGCTGTTTTCACCCTCCCGACAACTGGCAATTGGACCCTCATCTTTAACAAGAACTGGAATCAATGGGGAGCCTACACCTACGAGCCCAAGGACGACGTCCTGAAGGTTGAGGTGACGCCGCGGCAGTCCGAGTTTCACGAGACGATGTCGATCGAGTTTGAAAAAGTCGTCGGCAGCACAGCGGAAGTGACCATTCGCTGGGAGAATGTTGCCGTGCCGTTCACGGTTGATGTGGGTGATTTCAATGCCCGTTGGGTAAATGACAATCGCCGCCGGACGTTGAACGAGCGAATGACTTTGGCAAGCTACGTACTCTCGCAGAAGATGACCGGCAGCTATGCCGATGCCTTATCGTGGGTCGAGGAAGCCGAACGGATGAACAAAACCTTTGGCGTGCTTTCGCTCAAGGCCAGACTGCTTGGTGAAATGGGCCGAAAGGCAGATGCGGTCGCAGCCGGCGAGGCCGCGCTAGCCGTGGGCCGAGCATCGACGCCTCCCGCAAGTCAGAATGCCTTGACCGCCCTTGAGAATCAGATAAAGGGGTGGAGAGGAACTAACTAAGGGGCTATTTTTAATTTTTGCCGTATCCTGTCAATTCTTGCGTCTTTAGAATTGACGGGATACTTTTTTTGGGGTAATCTCTTATTGAAATTGGTTTTCAGTTTCGCAAACAAATGCAGACCCAGTTAAAACAGCAGTTCGCCCCGATAGCCAATGACGAGAAACGAATAGACGTATCGCTCGAAGACGGAAAAGCCGTGATCAAGATGGCCACATGGATCGACGGGCTCGGGTGGAGCACGCAAAAGACGATAGCTCTCGAGACCGAACTCGTTGAGGACCTGCATCGCGCACTTGCCAGTGCCAGGGTCCGATTGCGTTCTGCTGAAAGCGACGAGGGTTCGGATGTTTCTGCTCGTGTCCTGAGTTTCCCGTCCGCATCATAGTTTCTTCCCCCTGAAAAAAACTAAAGCCGGGCCCGAAAGAGCCCGGCTATTTTTATTTGATGCGACGAAGCCTAGCTGACTTCGCGAAGTACTATCCGCTCGGTACCTGCTTTTGCCGTTCTTTCAGACGTAAGCTTTTCGAGTTCCTCGATGTGCATCTGCTCATCGGAGATCTGCCCCTCAAGCCAGAACTTTTGCGGCAGGTCGTTGTCGTCGCAGGCCGCCCAAGCAGCCATGTAAGCCGCCATCGCTTCCCTTTCTAGTTCAAGGGCTTGCGAAAGCATTTCCTTGAGCTCGACCGATTGGCGGATCATCGCCGGTTCGACCGAAGGAATGCCGCCGAGGGCTACGATCTTATCGCCGAGCACCTCCGCGTGGTCCTGAGCCTCTTCGGCCTGATCCCGGAAAAAGCCCTTGAAGACTTCCCGGTCCGTACCCGTTACCAAATAGCTGTGTTGAGAATACTGGATAACGCCGGCGAGTTCGCAGGCCAACGCCTTATTCAGATTTTCGATCAATTCTTGTCGTCCCATATCTCTCCTTTGGGTTTAACCCTTATTCGAGAGTTTAGCGGCGATGCCCCCAACTGTCAAACTAACTCGTTTATTTGCAACAATTAGTATTGAATTGCAATTTCATTTGCTGATCGAAGATAGGAGGAAAGGAAGCTCAACCGGCCTTAGGTTATCGTTCCGCCATCAACGGTGATTATCTCGCCGTTCATATAAGAATTTCGCGAGCTGACAATGAAAGCGGCAAACTCAGCGAGTTCTTCCGGACGACCGAGCCTGCGAAGCGAGACCCAGTTCTCATGAGCCTCAAGCAATCGAGCCGGAAGCGTGTTTCCGAGATCGGTGTCGAAGATACCGGCCGCGATCGCGTTAACGGTGATGCCAAAGTTCGCCGCCTCGCGTGAGAGGCACTTTGTAAAACCGATCATCGCCGCCTTTGATGTCGCATAGTGAACCGAGGTCGGAAGAGCACGGATCGCGCCGATACTCGTGATATTGAGAATCGTGCCCCCGCTCCGGCGGCGGATCATCTGTTTATAGAACGGCTTAGTGACAGAAAAAAGGCTGTCAACGTTGGTATCAACGACCCAGTCCCACGAGCGGTCCGTGGTTGTAGCAAAATTATCCGCCTTGTTAACAGCCGCGTTGTTAACAAGAATATCGATGTGTCCAAAGGCTTCAACGACCTCTCTTGCCACACGTTTCATCCCCACGCGATCGGTAACTGATACCTTGAAGGCCGCAGCCTTGCGGCCAAAGGCCTCGATCTTGGCCTTCACCGTCTCGGCGAGGTCATCACTCGAGTGATAATTGAACGCGACATCCGCACCTTCGCGAGCGAAAATTTCACACAATGCGGCGCCGATGCCGCGTGTGCCGCCGGATACGAACGCCGTTCTTCCTTCCAATAACAGGGTCAAGCAGGGATCTCCTCAAAAACAAGTACTCGATGCAAAAACATAAGGTTAAATTACTGCAGATTATCTGGCAAGCGTAGGTGTGAAATGAGGTCGAGAAGACTAAGCGGCCGCAAGTTTGGGCTGCTCGGCAAATTGTGCCGGGAGCAATGCAGCGATCTCACGGACTATCCGCTCGGTCGAATCCGGTAGAGTGACATTGGCTGTTGCATCCTTCATTCGGCGATATTTTGTCTCGTCCTCGATAAGCGAGCGTATCGCGGGAACAATGTCTGCCGAGCGTTCAAGAATGATACCAGCTCCGTTATTGGCAACAAGGTCGAAGGTGCCGGCCTCTTGAGGCATCGGCGGAGTTGTCGCGTCGGCAATTATTGGTAAGCGACAAGCGAGAGCCTCGAAGGTCGTCAACCCGCCGAGTTTTGAGACCATGACGTTCGCCGACTGCATCAGCTTTTCGATCTCATCGGAGTAACCGATCACCTTCACCGGGAATTTGGCGTGCTTCGCTATCTCTTCCGCTTCGGCTCTGAGAGTTTCATTCCTTCCGGCCAGGAATATCGCTTGAACATCAAGTTCGCCGCGGACGAGCTCCTTGAAAATGGCGGGTATATTGCCGCCCCCGACCCAGCCGGCGTTGACGAAGACGGTAAACTTTTCGGGGTCCAGCCCAAAGGCCTTCCGAGCTGTCTGTGCATCGGCCTCGTTAACTTCCCTGAACTTAGAATGCACTGGCATCCCCGAGACCTTTATACGCGTCGGGTCGACGCCATAGTCGATCAACTGCCGCCTTGCGTCTTCATTCGCAACCAGATACAAAGACACGTCATTGCAGGCCCATCCTTTCCAGAAGCCGTAGCCGGGATCGGTTACAACCGTAACGAGCGGTATCTGCCCAAGCAAGTTCAGCTCCCGAAGTATGCGGGCGAAGATGTGCTGGGTCAATGGATGGACGCTCACAACTATGTGAGGACACCATTTTTCAAAAACGTCGCGGAGATAAACCATGCACCGCCGCTGGAAAAACTCACGTGTCTCCGGGCGGAATCGATTGACCGCCCAGTAAACATATTTCATCCAGCTCTGCCTGTGCCGCAGTACCCAGTTATATGTGCTAACAAGCTTTTCGGTGATGTGATGGCTGTCTTCGACCGCCTTGATCACCCGCACTGCGGCAGATTCGCCATGCCAAAAACGCTCAACGCCATCGACCAACGCTTTAGCGGCGGAGCGATGTCCGCCGCCTGTGTCAGACGATATTATTAGGATCTTTGGAGCCGTTGACTGCATTGCAGGTAGTAAGGCCGCGGTCGTTAAGCCTTGAGAGCGACCTCACGCCCGACCGAGAAGCCGGACTCCTTTGCGGCTTTTCGAATGTCTCGCTCAAGCTTCTTGATCTTGATCAGATGCCCGGCGTTGAATGGCAACGAAGGATAAAAACAATTCGATTCGTGAGTGCAGTAGCAGCCCGCCCCCGCTTCTTTCCTCCGAGCCTTCATCAGGTCTGTTTGCCAGGCCGTCTGGAAGTTCCAATCGTAATCACGCAGATTCAGCACGTCAGGCTTATTTTCACACGATGACAAAGCGCCGTTATCGTAGATCACCGCACCTGCGCTTCCGGCGTAGCACTTAAGCTGTGCCTTATTCTCTTCTTTCGTCTTTGTGATGACGTCGTGCATGTAGATATCGACTGCGGCTTTGAAGATACCCGACTTTCCGCCGTACATATTCTTAAGCGCAGCGTTCTTCGTGTCCTCAAGGATCATATGAGAAAGCTGAGTATACCTTTCGGGGTCGAATTCGAGCTCCGTCGGATCAGCCGAGGGCGGGCGGATATAGTTGATGTTCACCTTATCCGGCTTCAAGTCATGCTTCAGAAAGTCGTACCAGTCAAAGATCGTGTCTTGGTTCGACCGCATCACACAGGTACAGGTCTGGATATCCAATCGCGGGTATTGCTCCCGCTTCATCTGCTGAAGTGTTCGAGCCGTGTGGATCGCCTTATCCCAACTTCCCTCTTTCCCACGGATCTTCTCGTGAGATTCCTTCATCCCGTCGATGCCAAGCGCGACGGTTACGTTTAGATCGGGACACTCATCCATGATCTTAGTGACGTCCGGAAAGATCCGCGGATGGATCTGTCCGTTCGACATCAGGTAAACTGAATCGAGCTTGTTGTTCTCGTAAAACCCGCGAACGATCTCCGGAAGGTCTTTCCTTGTAAAAGGCTCGCCGCCCGCTAGAACCAGTACGCCAAGGTTTCCGCCGAGCGTTTCGGATATCCGCGCGATCTCGTCCGTTTTCATCTGGAGCTTCTTGCGCGGCCGATCATCGAGTTCCTCGGTGAAAAAACAATGCGTGCAACGCATATCGCACACACTCGTAACAAGTATGTTTAAAAATATCGGCGAGATTGGCTTCCCTACCAAAATACTCGCGTACCGCTTGAAAATCTCTTTAGTCGTAAAGTCCATGTTTTGTACACACTCCGACGGCCAGCGGCAATTTCCTAAAGGCCGTCCATCTCTAATTTATCTTATTCGTCGAACAAAGGAAATCAAATCGGCCCCTATTCCGTCACAAGAAGCAATAAAAATATCTTGCATTAAAACCTAAAAGTGTTATTATTCGGTTAATTTAGCGTCGTTTGTCTCACGTTTTTCTGAAAGTTCCTTTTATTCGGTCTTTGGTTCGGTCGTTGATCGCGGATTCGCACGCGTTTGATTTTCTGTATGCGGTCTAAATTATCAATACTTCATATCCCATCGGCAGTTTCCGTGGCGTCGATGATCTTTGTCTTTTCAACGGTTCTCTTTACGGACCAAATTGCCGCGCAAACTACTGAAAGATCGGAAATGTCTCCGGCCGCAAGAACCAAGGTCAAAAAGCCGATAGGCAAGATACTTTCAATGTTTGCTCCTGTCGGCAACAACGTACTAGTTGCCGGCCGCGTAACTGACGCAAATGGAGCTCCGATAGCGAACTCTGTTGTCATACTTATGGATGACGAAAACGGCCTTCGGTATGCCCGCACTGGTACATTCGGACATTTTGCCTTCCACGATGTAGAACCGAATCAGACCTATGTAGTTTCGGTCGAACACCGGAAATACCTGTTTGCCTTCCCAGCTTATGTTATTGAGGTCATGACAGATGTCACGGATATCGTCTTTATTGGCGAAGACGATCAGTTCTGATCCGGTCCCATAAACTCGATCTCTTACAACTGCACATCCGGCACAAAAAGTTTTAGACTGGCTCTATGTTCGAGCGAGTTTATCTTGATAATGCCGCGACCACCCGGCTTGACCCAGCCGTCCTGGAAGAAATGTTGCCGTTTCTGGCCGACGACTACGGTAACGCCTCGAGTATTCATTCTTTCGGCCAGACAGCACGGGCGGCGGTCGATCGTGCACGGCATCAAGTCGCAAGCCTGATCAACGCACGCCCGGCAGAAATCGTCTTTACATCGGGCGGAACCGAATCAAACAATCTCGCAATACGAGGGCTCATCGAGTCTGAATTACGAAAGCCCCGCGTCGCCGGTGAATCGCTACCTCACATCATTATTTCTGCGATCGAACATCCCGCAGTGAAGATGGTATGCGACGACCTCGCCGGACGATGCGAGATCACGGTCGTGCCGGTCGATGAGAGCGGGGTTCTCGATCCCCGGCGTGTGATCGATGCCGTTAGTGAGAACACGATACTCGTCTCAGTAATGGCTGTGAATAATGAGATCGGGACAGTACAGCCGATCGCCGAGATCGGAAAAGCCGTCCGTGCAATTCGCGAGAATGGACGGCGCATCTGGTTTCATACTGATGCCGTGCAGGCTGCGGGAAAGATACTTGTCGATATTGAAGACATCGGCTGTGACCTGCTTTCGCTTTCGGCACACAAGATCCACGGCCCTAAAGGTATCGGAGCACTCTACATTCGCCGCGGCGTTCGCCTTCATCCGCAAAACATTGGTGGCCGTCAGGAGCGCGGAAATCGAGGCGGGACCGAACCGGTAGCTCAGATAGTTGGTTTTGGAGCCGCCGCTGAATTAGCTGCGGGAGAAATGACGGCAACAGCAAACCGTCTTCAAAAGCTGAGGGACGCATTCGAGGATCAAGTACTTGAGATCATTCCGGGAACGCTGGTAAATGGCGATCGCAGCCGGCGTGTGGCGAATATCTCAAACCTCTCTTTTAATGGAGTTGAGGGCGAGGGGCTGTTGATAAACCTTGATATGCAAGGGTTTGCTGTTTCGACCGGAGCGGCGTGTTCGAGCGGTTCTATCGAACCGTCACCGGTAATCGTTGCACTTGGCAGAGATGATGAGTATGCCCGCGGGGCCGTACGATTCAGCTTTTCCAGATTCACTACTGCCGAAGACATCGAAAGGCTCCTAGCCGTGCTCCCTCGTTCGGTCGAAACCCTTCGGTCGCTCTCTGCAGGTCTCGCCTCTAAATAGAGGCGAGGCGACCGTCGTGGGAAAACGGCCGCCTCAAGGTGTGGGGGTTAAGTCGTCTCGGTCAACGGACCTAGTCCATTATGATGATCCCGTTGTCGATGATGATGCCGCAATCCTGACGCTCGGCCGCGTTGTCGATGATGATGCCGCCGAAATTGTCGATGATGATGCCGACGATGTTGTCGATAATGATCCCCCAATCCGTCTTTTCAGACTTCTCTGAGCACGGCTGGCTGGTCTTGGTTTCTTTGCCGATTCCGTTATCGATGATTATCCCGTTGTCGATGATGATGCCGGCGTTTGCTACCGAGCTGCCGATCATGATCATTCCTGCGAGTGCGATCGTTGCTGCGATGTTCTTAAAGTTTTTCATTTTATCCTCTCTTTATCTCCTAACTTCTTTTGAGAGTCCCTGTCTCTCGATGCTCTTCTTAATACAACCGACGTGCCACATCTTTATCTAAGGCCCAGAATAAGTGTAAGTCATTGCAGTTATGAGAGTTACGGCGACTGGTTGGCAATGGGTTGACTACATTAATTCGGTGGCAGGAATGGATACCTAATACACATCGAGACGAGGATTGCCCCCAACATCAGTGAATGCAACAGTTACGGCACTGTATATCTTGTATGCGCCGGCAAAGTGTTTAGCTGGTATCCACAACAAACTCCTGCCGCATAAATTTTGCTGGATTTTTTTGTTGCTGAATGCTAGTATTTCTATGGTTGTTTTCCTGACCTTCCCGAATCGAGCATTATCGAGAATCCGAGTCTTCCACGTTCCCGGATGGAGAATTCCTTGACTACATCGGCCGAAGGGCCCTCCGGCACCGCGCTCCCCTATAGGGTTAAGATCGCGGTTTCCGCACTGGGGCTTATCGCGCTTGCCGGCGCGTTGGCGGCAGCTCCGTTCACGCCGATCGGTGTCGGATATGTACTGGTTCTCGCGTTCGCGGTCTTTGTCGCTCCGCGGATGACGCTTCAACTTTCGGGGTCGAATCTCACTCTCAGTTTTTCGGACGCGGTGGTTTTCTTCACGTTCATCGTGTATGGCGGCGAACTTGCCGTGATAACCGCGTTCGTCGAGACCTTTGCGAACTGCGTCTATTTGAAGAAGCGCAGAAAGGAATCGCCAAAGTTTTTCGTTCTCTTCAATGCGTCGCTGTCGGCACTCATCGTTGCGGCAACCTATGGCGTCGTTGAATTATTCTCCCGGGCGGTTTACGGCTCGGCCTTTATCGACCTAAGGCTCACCGATACTCGTACCCTTGCGGCCGTCCTCGGACTCATCGCCCTCACGCACTTCTTCTTTTCATCGGCTTTTGCGGCGTTTTATCAAAAGCTCCGGACACATGGAAGCTTTCTTGAGATCTGGAAAACACATTGCGTTTCGTCAGCGTTGACCCACTTCACCGGTGCCGGCGTTGCCGGAGCCACTTACAAGGTATTCAACTACGGTGATGTAGCTCTTGGGGTGATCTCATTCGTTGTCGTTGCGGTCGCCTACATTAACTACCGGACACTCATAAACGATATAAACCGTTCGATCGCGAGCGTCGAAGAGGCGGAGCGGCAAAAAGCCGATGCCGAGCGTCAGCGGGCTGAGGTCGAAAAAACACGTCGAAAAGAAGCTGAAAGCTACGCCGAGGAACTCTGCCGATCGCTTGAGAAAGAAGCTCGGGCAAATGATGCCTTAAGGAAAAGCGAACGGGAACTTCAGCACGCAGCAAGCCACGATTCGCTCACAGGCCTGTCCAACCGGAAGCATCTGGGCGATGTACTTCGCGAACTGATCGCCGCATACAAACAAGACTCCGCAGCTACTTTTCAGGTCCTGTTTCTAGATATACGAAGCTTTAAGAACATCAACGATACTCTTGGCCATTCGATCGGCGACAAGGTACTCTCCGTCGCCGCAAAGCGCTTTTCGAGAGTTGTTAATGCGGAAGACACGGTCGCCCGTATAGGCGGAGACGAATTCGCCATTGTGCTCCGCGGCCTTGCGACCGCAGGAAAGGCTCAAAAGGTCGCCCGCAAGATACATCGCAATATCACCCAGCCTTTTTCGCTCGCCGGCAACCGCGTTTCGATCGACGTAAATATTGGCATTGCCCCGTGTGATACTGAATACGACTCGCCTGAAGAAATACTCCGTGATGCTGACATCGCGATGCACTACGCCAAGGAGCGAAAGGACGGGCCCGCGGTCTTTACCAAGGAACTCAGGCATCGATTCCTCGAAAGGGTTCGGTTCGAGATGGACCTTCGCCACGCAGTCGAGCGGAACGAGTTGTCAATGCACTACCAGCCGATCGTCTCGCTGATCGACGGCCGACTGGCTGGGTTTGAGGCTCTCCTTCGCTGGCATCATCCCGAGTTTGGAATGATCCCGCCAAACAAATTTATCCCGATCGCCGAAAGCTCGGACCTCATACAGCCGATAACAAATTGGATATTGCTTGAAACGACAAAACAGCTCGCCTCGTGGCAACGGATCTCTCCTGATTATGGGGATCTCGAGATGAGCGTGAACATCGCCGGGCGACATCTTTCAAGCGACGATCTTTCGGACCAGGTCGAGGATGCTCTGGAAAGCTCAGGCATCCGGCCTGAAACGCTTAAGCTCGAAATAACTGAAAGCACGGCTATGGAAAACGCCGAACGTTCGATTCTACTGCTCAACCGGCTCAAGTCTCTCGGCGTTAAGCTCAGCATTGACGACTTCGGCACCGGCTATTCATCGCTTAGCTATTTGCACAGGCTGCCATTTGACACGCTCAAGATCGACCGCAGCTTCGTCAGCGGAGTGGGCGAACGCGGCGAGAACTCAGGAATTCTGCAGACCATAGTTTCACTCGGCACGAACCTCAAAATGCGGATGGTCGCCGAGGGTATCGAGACGGAAGCTCAGCTTGCGATGCTTCGCAATCTTGGCTGCGATTTCGGCCAAGGTTACTTGTTCTCCAAACCGAAACCCGCTGAGGAAATGGAGAAGCTTCTCTACGCACGCCACATGTGGTTCCCTTCGCAGAAAGACTCCGCGATCGAACTTCATTCCGATTCCGACACTCAGCACCACATACCTCTTTTCTAGGCCCCCGGATTGTTTCCACCGGACGCTCGAACTATAATTCTGAGATACAAATCATCTCGGAGGTTCTAGCGTCCCCTATGTTCAGAAAAGCACTTTCTTTCGTAACCGTTCTTTCGGTTCTCGTCCTCACGATCCCGGCTCAAAAAGGTTTCGAATACCCGAAGGCCCGTAAGGCTGATCAGGTCGATGACTTCCACGGTACAAAAGTCGCTGACCCGTATCGCTGGATGGAAGACACCGGCTCGGCCGAAACCCAAAGCTGGATCGAAGCACAAAACAAGCTCACCAACTCTTACTTTGAGGCCATTCCGCAACGTGCCCGCATCCGGGAACGGTTAACAGAGATCTGGAATTTCGAGCGGATCTCGGCCCCTTCAAAAGTTGCTGACGGGTTCTATATCTATTCGCGAAATGACGGATTGCAGAATCAGAGCGTGCTTTACCGGGCTTCCTCGATCAAAGAAGAAGGTAAAGTTTTCTTCGACCCCAACAAGCTCTCGGCCGATGGAACAGCCGCCCTTAGCGGTTCATCGTTTACCGACGACGGCAAGCTATGGGCCTACGGCGTTTCTCGCTCAGGCTCAGACCGTACCGAGTGGCGGATAATGAACACGGAGACGGGTGAGCACCTTGCCGACACGCTTCCGCCAAATCGGCAGGGCGGCGTCTCGTGGGCAAAGGATAATTCCGGTTTTTATTACCAACGGTATCCTGCACCTGAATCGGGGGCGGAACTTCGTGCCGCGAACCGGTTTCCGAAGATCTATTTTCACAAGCTCGGTACGCCGGTCTCAGAAGATAGGGTTATCTACGAAAGACCCGACGACGGCGAACTTACCTCCGGCGGCGGCGTTACCGAGGATGGCAAGTTTTACGTTATCTCGACCTCGAAAGGAACGCAGCGGATGAACGAGGTCCATTTCAAAGACCTATCCCGGCCCGATTCGCCGATCGTTCCGCTCATTAGCGAGCGTACCAATAGCTGGGGATTTGTCGGCAACGATGGTCCTGTCTTTTACTTCCGCACGGATAAAGATGCTGAACGAGGCAAGCTGGTCAGCGTAAACGTCTTGGCACGCGACCGTGTCTGGAAAGATGTGATCCCGCAGTCGACGTACACGCTAAACAACGTGCAGATGATCAATAATCAGTTCGTTGCAAACTACCTGAAAGACGCCTACACGAATATCAAGATCTACGATAAGAACGGCAAGCACGTCCGCGACGTGGAACTGCCGGGCATCGGGTCTGCAGGCGGCTTTGGCGGCAAGCAGGACGCGACCGAGACCTTCTACAGCTTCTCGAGCTTCAACGCCCCGGCAACGATCTATCATTACGACATGAAGGCGGGAAAGAGCACTGTGTTCCGCAAGACCCCGGTGAAGTTTGACGGTTCACAGTACGAGGTTAAGCAGGTCTTTTTCAACAGCAAGGACGGCACACGCGTCCCGATGTTCATCGCTCACAAGAAAGGCTTAAAACTCGACGGCACAAATCCAACGATCCTTTACGGATACGGCGGTTTCAACATCAATCAGACGCCGGGCTTTTCGGTCACGCGTGCAGTTTGGATGGAAATGGGCGGCATCTTTGCCCTCGCGAACATCCGCGGCGGTGCAGAGTACGGCAAAGAATGGTGGGCGAACGGAGCTGTTCTGAAAAAGCAGAACACGTTTGACGACTTCATTGCCGCGGCGGAATTCCTCATCGACAATAAATACACAAGCTCGCCGAAGCTTGCCATCCAGGGCGGTTCGAACGGCGGCTTGCTCGTCGGTGCGGTGCTCAATCAGCGTCCTGAGCTTTTCGGAGCGGCGCTTCCGGCGGTCGGCGTGATGGACATGGTCCGCTTTACCGAATTTACAGTCGGAGCATTCTGGAAGTCCGACTATGGCGACCCGAAAAAGCCCGACGAATTCAAGGTTCTTTACGCCTATTCGCCGCTTCACAACGTCAAAGCGGGCGCTAAGTATCCCGCTACGCTCGTTACGACCGCCGACACGGATGACCGCGTCTTCCCAGCACATAGCTTCAAATACGCAGCCGCGTTGCAGGCAGGCCAGGGCGGCGACGCTCCGATCCTTATCCGCATCGAGACCAAAGCCGGCCACGGCGCCGGCAAACCGATCTCAAAACAGATCGAGGAACAGACGGACATCTTCGGCTTCCTTGTCAAAAGCCTCAAAATGTCTACTAACTAACCATAATGAATATTTGAAAAATGGGGTCTACAGGATGTAGACCCCATTAAACTTTTTTCCTTAATAGACCTCGAACTGCACTCTTCAGAAGGAGCGGTAGCTTTACGACAATTCGAGTGGTCTACTGCCGCTTGTTCTGCCGCCAGTACAGATACATTTAGGTCGCCATTTTCCGTCTTTCAATCTAGAACACTTTTGCCGTCGTACACTGACCTCAATCGGTCAACTTCCTTACTTACATTTCCCCTTGTATGATACACGAGGTCGGCCACCACTTTCGCGAAGATGCGTCCCATTTCTGCGATGATCGAACCGGCTGCATCGGCCGGCGGCGGTAGTTTTTCAACAAGTTTGCCGAAACTTGTCATTGCAGCTCCCCAAGCCCGTGCTGCTACGATCGGATCGGGGTTTGGGCCAAGCCCTTTAATTCGCCTGATGGCCTTGATCAAGGAACTGGCGTCTTGATAAACACTTGCGTATGTGTCCAAGTTTGAAATTCCGTCTTTGACATATCCGATCTTTCCACGAAGTTCCTCAATCTGTGAGTAATGCTCGGTGAACTCAGTAACTGATTCGACCACCCAAAAGGCACTGTCGAGATCATCGAGTTCTTCTTGAAGGGTTTCAAGTGTTACTTGCGCGTCCGCGCTAACCGGGCCACAGAAGACATGCCCGGCCAGCTTTGGGTTCTGGCAAATCAGCGGCCATATTGATCTCGTTATCGCACTCTCATTCGACATATTGTTCTCCTTTTAATGCAGCCTCACCAGAGCAAATTCCGTTTCGGACTTGAGCGAAATATGCCTGCGGTAACAAGAATCCCGTCTTTTGGCTTCGGTAGAAAGTTCCGGTTTTAGACTGCGTTCTCCATTTTTCGGAATTCCCAACTATGGTTAGTGGGACGAGTACCTTGTGTAGGTGAGGTAACCGGGGTTTTGATCGCTGCCGTGAGCAACCACCGGGCCCACCCTACTCTAAAGCGAATATTTACTGGCCGATCCCGTTCCGCCACTCGGCGGCACAACGTACTTTCCGATCCTGGGTATTTGAGCTTCAGCGGAAATCGATCGTAGTGAACCTACTACTATCGCTTCTCTTGCTCTCATTTCGGCTCCTTCCGGCATATCGCGTCAAGCGATTTCTCCGAGAAAATGAGCTTCTTGAGAGCCTCAAGTTGCCGCTGAAGATCCTTGTTTTGTTGCGCGAGCTCCTCGATCTGCGCTTGCTGTTGTTTGAAGGCGTTGATAAAGAGAATGTTCAAGCTGTGTTCCTTTACTTCCACGACCTTGCCTTTATCGTTAAGCGTAACCAAGTCTGGAGCGATTTCCGCGACATCTTCAGCGTTCAATCCCACGTCAAACGAGCCGTTGTCTTTCCATTTGAAAGCGACCGGTTTCAGACGCTTGATAATACTTAGACCGTGAGTGAATGGCTCAATGTTTTGTTTTTGTGTTCCCTCGGAAAACGGCGAACTGCAGTTTGTGATCACATTTGCCGTTATTCCGTCGGTCGCCGCCTTCCAACAGAGGTGAATTCCGGAAGAACCCTGGGCAAAAGTTCGGATGTAAAGATTGGGAACAACCACGCCTCCCCCCGCAGCACTATTTACGACATCGAGGGCCGGAACGCTCGCCAAGCCATTGAAAATGCCTGCTCTCAATGCTCCAAATACTTGTGTCGATTGAGCCGTTGTGCCAAGAACGATCGTATTGTTGGTCGAAACCGTCACACCGGTACCAATAGCGATCGAGTTGCTAACCTGCGTCGATGTGTTCGGGTTTCCTGCGCCGGAGCCGATAAAGACGTTGTTATTGCCGACGGTATTGTTAGCCCCTGTAAGGCTTCCAATAAAGGTGTTTGATGACCCAGTATTCTGAAAACCTGCCGATCGGCCAAAAAACGAATTACCAAGTCCCGTCACATTTGAAATTCCAGCACCGGAGCCGAAGAATGAGTTACCTTCTGCAGTATTGGCCCTGCCGGCATCGGCTCCGAAAAATGCGTTATAGCCCGCGCTCGTATTGCCGAGTCCGGCCTGATACCCAAAAAAGGCATTATCGCTGCCAGATGTGTTTGCCCATCCGGCCCCGGTTCCGTAAAAGGAATTTCGAAATCCCGTAGTGTTCGAGCGACCCGTATCCCCGCCAAAGAATGCGTTATTGCTTCCCGTGGTGTTAGCAAATCCCGAATATGCACCAAAGAATGAGTTTAGGCTTGCTGTTGTGTTCGACTCGCCCGACGAGCGACCGAAAAAAGAGTTATTCTGGCCGGAAGAATTCGAGAAACCGGTGTTCATACCGGCGAAAGTATTGTCGCTGCCGGCACTATTCAGAGCTCCGGCACCTCTGCCAAAGAAAGCATTCCGATTTCCGGTTGTATTGAAGCTCCCGGTGCCGCGCCCAAAAAAGGCATTTTCATTCCCTATAGTGTTTGATGACCCAGAACTGTCGCCATAGAAAGCATTGCTACTGCCTGTCGTATTAAAGTTTCCCGAAAACGTCCCAAAAAACGAATTGTCAGATCCAGTAGAATTGTTAGATCCGGCACCGTGCCCCACGAAAGTGTTGTCTGTCCCTGTGTTAATAGCACCAGCATTGACCCCTGCGAACAGGTTTCGTATTCCTTGATTGCTGAGAATCCGTGCCCCCCCGATACTGAACTGTATCTGAGCGTTCAGGATCCCGGCTGAACCGGTACCGCCCACGTTGAAGTTTGCCCCGGGCTGCGGTGTTCCAGTGTTCTGAACATAGTCCGTGCTTCCAGGCAACGGAGGTCGCGGGTCAGACATACGTGGGTCGCCGGTCAGAACATACTGATCGGCTGCAACGCCGCCAAGCTGATCGGAATCACTTGATACCTTGGCTTTCACCGATTGCACGGCGAACGGGGCCGATGTCAGCTTCTGCCGAGGCGAAAGCGTTGAATAATTGTTCTGACCGCCCAGCGAAATGCTAATTTCGAGGTAGCGATCGAACCCGTTGAAGGCGTCCGCGCCAAAATCCAAAAGGACGGTGAAGTCGCCATTGACTGCGACAACGTTTGCCACGTCCTGAACAGTCCCCTGCTCTACTCCAGCAGTCGGGCTGTCAAACAAACGGAAACGCATATCGTATACACCGTTTGCCGGCGCGCCGCTATTATTCAACCTCCCCTGAAATGTGAAAGCGCTCAACTCCAACGTCTGAGCCGTAGTTGCGTAACAGAAAAAGAGACTAATGATCAGAATGACGGTAAACTTTTTCATGGCTTATCTCTTGCCTTCAACTAGTTTTCGCAGTACGTGGTGCAACTCTATTTCGACTCGCAAGCTCTAGAAACAGCTTTACTGAAGCGGAAATCCCGTCATCGGATTTCCGTAGAATGCCTCGGTTTTCCACGCCGTAGCGTTCCATTTTTCGGAAGTGCCGATTATCGTGACTGGAATGAGTACCTTGTGATAGGTCAGGTAACCTGGCTTCTGATAGCCACCGTCGACGATCTTGCCGTCAGTACCGACCGTGAATTTTGCCTCGCGGACCTGAGTACCATTGTGATACGCCTTTACGGTGTATTCGCCCGGGTTTTTATCGATGAAAAAGGCCTTGGGCATATTATCTCGATGGTATTCCCCGCCGTTGTCAACATGTATTTCCCGGTCGCTTTTATTACTCCACTGGAATTCCCAAAGCCGCCAGTGATGGAGGTCCGGCGAATTCACGGCAAATGCGCTTGCTCGGTCTTCGCGTTCGTTAGGCTTCGTCGTTGCCAGCTGCTGGCCTTTGTAGAACAAACGGCCTTCGAGCCCGTGATCCGTGGAGCCCAGTGATTTCTTGAACCACATGCCCACCTGGATAGGAAAATTGACTCCAAGATCCTCTCCGATGAAATTGCTGAAATGAAAGGACACGTATCCGATGGGCATTAACCAATCATGATCGACATAATATTCGTTCCGTGTCTCGCGGCTAAATTCGATCGGAAATTTGCCAACCTTGAATTTCCCTTGAAATGCGACCTCGCCCGAAGCGCTATTGGTGATCTTGATACCATAGATCCCGGTCGCAATGGTCGACTTCGTTTTGATCATCTGGGTAGTGACGTCACGATTGCTCTTTACCATGACTGTTAGGTCCGCGGCACGATTGCCGAGCTCAAGGGGTTCGCTGAACCACACTGAGCCGTCTGGATTTGTGTATTCGGCGACGTAGGGCAGCTCCGCCTTATAGTCATAGAAAACGGTGAACTGGACCTTTGGAACCCAACTGCTTATACCTTTTCCCGGTGACTTCCAGTATTCCTTTCCGGTCTCAGCCTGGATGTAGACCGAATCGCGAACAAAGAGAACGTTTGCGGTGGTCCGGATGAAGCCATAGGGCTGCTTCCCGCTTGGGGTTGAGTAAGTAGAAGTCTCAGACTGCTCAACTGGAGCAGCTTGGTCGTTTTCCTTTCCTCGGCTCTCAGTTTTTGGCTGATCGGCTTTAGGCTTCTCGACCTTGGGGATCTTCGGTATTTTGATCGGAAATTGAGCGACGACCGAGCCGGCTGTAGAAACCAAGATAAGAAAAATTACATTTGCAACGATAGCTTTCATTCGATCTCCCTTCCTGCTGAAGTGACAAACCGCCAGCGTGCGTCCTGCAGCTCATAAAATAGTGGATGGCCCGAACGTATCTTGTGCTACAATCCGTCCATTCTCTTAATGTGAATAAAATATACGGGCAATCAAACCGAGAAGTCCTGTGAACTTGCTTAGAGTACTATTAGAAAACCCTTTGAGGATCGTATGTCTAACATAACAAAGGGGTTTCAGTTTGGGGAGTTTTATCTTGACACCGTCGAGCGGCTGTTGCTACGGGGAGGCAAGCCGCTTCCGATCACGCCGAAAGCCTATCAACTCCTCGAGATCCTGGTCGAAAATTCGGGAACAACGGTCGAAAAAAGCCGGATAATGGAAGTGGTCTGGGGCGATAGCTTTGTCGAAGATGGCAACGTGGCATTTACGATCCGCCTGATCCGTGTTGCACTAGACGATGATGCCCGCGAACCGCGATTTATCGAGACACTCCCACGGCGGGGGTATCGCTTTATTGCGGACGTTAAGCGGCTAGAGCCAGATCCGGCAGATCCGCATTTCGAGAATGCTCCTACGCCCATTACACGCCAAGTAAATGAGCCAGCCTATGGCCAAAATCAGAAAGCCTCATTTTTAAGCTCGAATACTCGGACGTTTCTAGGGTTTGTCTTCTTGGCATCTCTGGTCGGGGTCTGGTTTGGAAGCGGGAGTTTCACTGCCGGTGAAACATTTCAGCTGAACACTCGATTAGAATGGACCACTTTGTCAACTAACGGTACGACGAGGCACGCACTATTGTCTCCTGATGGCGAGAATGTGATCTACGTCAACTCGTACGGCGGGAAGGAGAGCATCTGGATGCGGCAGTTAGAAAGCGACGACAACGTCGAGATCGTTCCGCCATCGGTCCAGAAGTATGCCGGACTGGCGATCTCGCCCGATGGTAATCAAATATACTTCACCCGATTCCCATTGGCTGATGGCCAACAGGCGGATATCTATCGTGTATCCGTTTTCGGCGGTATTCCGACGAAGATCATTGAGCAGGCACAGGGCTGGATCAGCCTATCGCCATTGGGCGACAAGATCTCGTTCGTCAGGTGTTCGTACTTCGAGGATGACTATTGTGCGGTGTGGATCGCAGGGGTTGACGGCAACGATCAACGCCGAGTTGTGACGAAGCCGCGTCCGTTACGGATCAGCGACAATGCCATATCGCCCGATGGACAATCCGTCGCTTTCGCCGTCGGACGATCTACTAACTCTTCAAACGAATTCAGTCTGCGTGAAATTGATATCAACTCCGGCACCGAACGGGAGATCACTAAAGAAAAGTTCTTCAACATCAGAAAATTGACCTGGCTCCCCGATCGCAGCGGAATACTGATCTCTGCTTCCCAAATCCCTAACATTCACTATCGCATCTGGCAGGTGAAATACTCGACGGGTTCGGTCCGGCCCATGACGAACGAAACCGAGAACGTGTCATCGGTCAGCATAGATCGGGCGGCGACCGCCGTTGTAGCAAGTAGGATCCGGCGCGATTTCCAGATCAGGTTTTTTCAGGATGGTCAGGTTGCGGGTGCCCGTGATTTGGCAGACGCGAATTCGATGTCGATCGCCGCCGATGGCAGAGTGTTCTTTTCCTCGCGCTCGAGCGGAAATGACGAAATCTGGGTGATGAACCTTGACGGAATGTCGTTACGACAATTGACCAACGAAAAATCCGACGATCTGTTTCCGCTCGTTTCGGGCGATGGCCGCAAGGTCTTTTTTTCGTCAAATCGCTCTGGAGCGGCTCATATCTGGAGCATGAATACCGATGGCAGCGGACTGACCCGTATAACAGAGAACGAAGGCGGATACCCAATATTTGCAACCCCTGATGGCCGCTGGGTCTATTTTCACTCAGGACGAAACCGCTCGCTTTGGCGGGCCGCAATCGACGGCGGAACCGAGGAAGCCGTTATAGAAGAGCGGCGGTCACTCTTTGAGTTCTCACGCGACGGAAAATTTGTTGCTTTTCCTGAACTCAGCACGACCGTGAGGTCCTTAAACGTCGTCTCGATCGACAACTTGACTACGTTCGGCGCGTTTGAACTGCCTTCCGGCTCCAGCCGATTAGTGGACGTAGAATGGCACGTTGACGGACAGCACATTTCTTACATTTTGGCGGATCCCGCGACCGGACGTTCCACCATTTGGCGACAGTCGGTCGCAGGGGGTGCGGCAGTACTGACGCACGACCTCGGAACAGATGAGATCGGCGAGGCGTTCAGCTTTGGCTTCGCACCTGACGGAAAATCGTTCGGTGTGATCCAGGGCCGCTGGAAGCACGATGCAATTCTTGCCCGCGGCCTACTAGCGGTGGAATGAGCAAAAGTCTTTCGGCTCGGAGCCCTCGGGGAAGGCCCGCACTTCCCTCGTCGGGCACTTCGAGGAGGCCCGCATGCCGGTCAGCGGACAGACGACGAGCGATGTGCCCAACGCTCTTTCTCTTGGGACGGGCGGTTGGTTCCTTTCGGGTGGCTCTTCGCCATCGATCTTCTCTTGCCAGGTTCCACTTAGCGGGGTTGGCGAGGGCTCCGCATCGAGGTCAATTCCGGTATCGACTTCGATCAGCTTGCGGGCCGGGATTGTCCCGGCAATGAAGAGCTCGACCCTCCGAAACTCGGCCGGCACGTCTGTAACAAACACCTCTTTCTTTTCCGGCACTTCCTCGACCGCCCATGCCGGATCTTCAAGCACCGGATCGCCGGGCGTAGGCGAGGCCGTCGGCGTCGGCTCCGCATCTACCATTTCGACTCCGTCGAGTTCCCTGACGAGCGAACCGTTTCGGATGTCGATCTCCGCCTTGCGGATTCCCGCGGGCATCGCCCAGTCGCCGTTCCATTCCGGGTGCCGCTCAAGTGCGGCCTTCATGAACTCAGCCCAGATCGGCATCGCCGAATCAGAGCCTTTCATCCCGAGGTCGTCGTTGTTGTCAAAGCCAACGTAAACGACCGTTACGAGCTCGGGTGTATAGCCCACGAACCATCCGTCGCGTGACGTGCCGGTCTTTCCGGCATAGGCCGCTTTGCCTGCCTGATTACGAAAGCCCCAGCCATTCAACTCCGCCGCCGTTCCGCGGCTGATCACATCTTTCATGATGTCGTTCATTATGTAGGCGACATCCGGACGCATCACACTTTGCTTATCTACCGTCGGCTGTGTCCGCGTTGAACCGTCACCGCGGGTGATCTTCGTTATCGGCATCGGCAGAACGCGGTCGCCGAGATTGGCAAAGGCCGTATAGCCGGTCGCGACCTGTAGCGGCGTCGCCTCGGCCGTGCCAAGAGCCATCGATGGATAAGCGCGCTCCACCTTCGGCAGACCCGCCTTTGCCGCGAGGTTCATCACCCGTCCAACGTTGACCTGCATCGCGAGGTCAACGGTGATCGTGTTCTTGCTCTTAACCAGGGAATCGCGGAGAGTGATCTCCTGATTCGAGAAATAGTCGCCGTAGTTGTTCGGCGAGTATGTATCTTGGTTGAATGTGAATATCTTCTTCTCGTCTTTGAGCACACTTGCCGCGGTAAAGACACGGGTCGCCGGCTCATACGCCGAATTGATCGCCGCTGCGTAAACAAAAGGCTTAAAGACCGAGCCCGGCTGTCGCATCGCACTCGTCGCCCGGTTAAATTGATTCTGCAGAAAATCCCTTCCGCCGACCATCGCAACGATCTCGCCCGTCTTCGGCCTTATGGATACCAACGCTGCGTTGAGATTTCCCGGCTCCCTTTTTTTGAAGAACTTCTCAAGCCGATCTATTCGCCGGTTAACGATCTCGTACGCGATCCTCTGCAGATCAGGGTCGATCGATGTGTAAACTCGCAAATGCTGAAGAGCCTCCGGGTCGCTAATAAGGCTCGGCAATGTATCGATCACGTACTGCGAGAAATACGGCATGCCCTGAAGGTCACGACGGCTGGTTATCTCCTTGAGTTCGAGCTTGACCTGCCTGGCTTGCTCGAACTGCTGCGGCGATATCTCGCCAGCCTCAAGCATCGAGATCAGGACCTGATTTCTCCGCTCCTCGGCCCGCTCAGGATTCTTGTACGGGCTATAGCGGTTCGGGCTTCGCAGAATGCCTGCCAGAAAAGCCGCCTCGGGCAGCGTTAGTTGAGCTACGTCCTTGCCGAAATAAGCGTTCGAGGCCTCGCCGACGCCGTAGATCGAAACGCCAAGCTGCTGCCCCAGATAGATCTGATTTGCGTAGAGCGTGAAGATCTCTTCCTTCGTTAACCGCGTTTCAAGGATCACGGACATGAACGCCTCTTTGGCCTTCCGCTCGAGCGTCTGTTCGTTCGTCAGAAAAAGATTTTTGACGAGTTGCTGTGTGATCGACGAACCGCCTTGATTGGCGATCGGCGAATCGTCTTCGCCGTCATACCTCTGCCAGAGTGCTCGGAGAATGCCGCGGAAATTTACGCCATAATGGTCAAAGAATGCCCTATCCTCCGTGACCGTTATCGCCTTGATCAGATGCGGCGGCAGGTCCGCGAATTTGACCGTCCGACGCCGGCCGTCGCCCTCGCCGGCGATCGTGCTAAGCATCTTTGGCTCAAGAAAGGCCTGTGCCGCCTCGGTTCCCGCATCAAGGTCAAGAATGGAATCGACGCTCTTGTTATCTTTCGAAAAGCGAATGCGTAGGTTCGGGAAGTTCCGCTTGCCATCGATGACCGCCGTCTCGCCGGGCTCGACCAACATCTCGTTTCCGTCAAAGGAGTAGCGGCTTCGGTCAGCGTCCGCCTTGTTGTTCCTTTCGATGTAACCGGCGGTTTTGAGATACTCAACCAAGTCGAGCGAGGACATTGCCTCGCCTTTTCTTAATACCTTGGGTGAAGAGTAAATGCCGGCTGTCGATGTGAACACGTCGCCGCTCAGCAGCCGACGGTCGATCCTGTCGGAGTACTCAAACCAGAAATAAGTAAAGGTCAAAAACCCTACCACCACGAGAAAGCCGGTTATCGCGAACGTCCATCTGTTGAATAGAACGTTGAGAAAACGTCGGTGCCAAGGCAGCGGGTCGGCGCGAAAAGCCACGGCACCGGGTCGGTACTTTTTAACCCAACCTTTGGGTGGAAGTTTGGAGCGGCTGCTTCGCTTATCGAATGGATCCGGCATTGTTTGAGCGGCGGGGGAATGGCACGGTTCGCATTTGCGGCGAGTGCCTAGTAAAATTCTATAGGTTTTGCTCGCATAGTGTCTAGCAATTTCGGTCAAATGAAGATACTCGTAACAGGCGGCAGCGGCTATTTGGGCACACATTTGCGCTCGTTTTTTGGTGCGGATGACCTTTCACGGCGGTCGGGCCTCGACATTCTAAACCTTCAGGATGCTCAAATGGCCGCGGATTATGATGTGGTCATCCACCTTGCCGCCTCGATGGATAAATCGCACGATTCGGCCGAAGAGGTTTTTCTGACAAACGTTGACGGCACGGTTAATCTGCTTCGCGTGATGCGAAAAGATGCCGTTTTCATTTTCGCGTCGACCAAAGATGTTTACGGCCGCTTTGCCGATAACTTTCGTGAGGTTCCCGAAACTTGCCCAACTCTTTACTCCGGGCAGTCGCCGCTTGAATGGTCGAAACTAGTTGCCGAGCACTACGTTGATTATTACTCACACCTGAGAAATTTTCGGTCATGCATCTTCCGGCTTTCGACCGTTTACGCTCCGGCGACCGAGGGCAACACGCCGGGTTTCGTTGGCCACTATGCGGATTGTCTCGACCAAGGCAGGCCTATAAGGCTTCCGGGAACGGGGCGTCCAGTTCGTGATCTACTGCACGTCGATGACTTTGCCAAAGCCTGTAGGGCCTTTATCGACTCGATCATCCGACACGGCACCTACAATCTCGGTGGCGGACCGAAGAATGCGATCGCTCTCTCGTCTCTGGTCGAACTGCTCGAACAGGTCTCTGGCTTTCAAGCTGTGATCGGTGATCCCTTGCCGGACCCGACGCCTTTCACCTATGTCTCCGACATCGGCCGCGTCACACAGGAACTTGATTGGTCGCCTGAGATAGATAACGAAACCGGCCTAAAAACCCTCTTCGCCGCACCGGCTGATAGCGAGGCCGCCGCACAATGAGAATACTAGTCCGCGGCACGAACTGGATCGGCGATGCCGTTATGACCATCCCAGCGATGCGTCACCTTCGGCGGGCATTTCCCGATGCTCACATCGCCCTCCATTGCCGAAAATGGGCCGAGGGCATCTTTCGGGACGTCGATTTTCTGGATGAGATAATTCCCTTTCAGACCACCGACAAAGGCCTCAACGACCTCAGAGACGAAGCAGAACGAATTCGCCGCGGTCAATTCGATGTAGCGGTAATGTTCCCCAATTCATTTCGCTCAGCTGCATTGCCGTGGCTTGGAAAGATCCCGCGTCGCTTTGGATACGATAAAGAGATGCGCGGGTTTTTACTTACCGACCGAATCGCCATCCCTGCATGGAAATCCACGCGGCACGAAATATACTATTACCTGAATCTGGTGGAAGCGGTCGAGACGGCGTTTGCCGGAGGTGTTGATGCCGCCGCCGAACCTCCGGACATTTCGATCGCGGTGTCGGCTGCAAGGAAAGCGAAGGCTCGCGAATTTCTCGAAAGCCTTGGTTGCGATTCCGGACTTCCGATCGTCGCTCTTGGCTGCGGATCGACGAATTCAAGAGCAAAGCGTTGGCCGGCCGAACGTTTCGCCCATCTGGCTTCGGGATTGATAACAGCGAGAGCAGCGAACGTCGTTTTAATGGGCTCGAGCGATGAGATCGATGTCGCGGAAGAGGTCGAAACGCTATCCGGTTCCGGGTTGGTAAATGTCGTTGGTAAGACGTCGCTTGAGGATGCTGTCTCTTTGCTTGCTGTGGCTGATGTTTTCGTTTCCAACGATATGGGCCTAGCGCATATTTCCGCCGCGGTCGGAACGTCGACACTTGTCATATTCGGCCCTACAAATCCGGACACCACCCGGCCATTTTCGCCGCTTGCCGAAGTGGTTCGTGTTCCGGTCGATTGCTCGCCGTGTATGCTCCGCGATTGCCCGATCGATCACCGATGCATGACGGCGATCGAACCCAATGCGGTCGGAAAGCGGGTTCTCGAAATTTTGAAGTCAAACAGATCTAACGGTTGACCAATTTGCACCAATGACGAACGAGCTTAAAAAGGCGGTATTCTTGGACCGCGATGGGACATTGATCGAGGAAGTGGACTTTCTTTCCCGGGTTGAAGACATGCGGCTGCTTCCTTCAACGGCCGAGGCACTTTCGCGGCTCCGTGATGCTGGCTTCGAACTTTTTGTGGTCACCAATCAATCAGGGATCGCTCGCGGGTTCTTTGGCGAGTCGGAAGTCAGTGCGATCCACGATCGGCTTCAGTCGGAACTTGGCGGGCTAATTTCAGGGTTTCAGTTTTGCCCTCACATGCCCGATGCCGGCTGCCGTTGCCGTAAACCGAATGTCGGGATGATCGAAGCGAGCCTGAACGGAACAGCAGTCGATACCGCTAACTCTTGGATGATCGGCGACAAGCTCTTGGATATAGAAACGGGATTCAACGCGGGGTTGCGAACGGCTCTCGTAAGAACTGGATACGGAGCCAAGGTTGCTGCGGCGCTTGAACGCCAACCTGACCTGATCGCTGACGACATCGGCATGGCCGTTGATATTATTCTGGGGATGTCTCTGCGGTCGGGAGAATGACCCGAAACGTTGTCCCGTGCCCTCGCCCCTTGCTGATGGCCATCACCGAACCGCCGTGCAGTTCGACAATATTCCGGACGATCGCAAGCCCGAGTCCGAGGCCTTTCTGATTTTCAGACGAGCCGTCTTGTCTAAACTTTTCAAAGACCATAGGTAGGAACTCCTCGCTGATCCCAATGCCGGTGTCGGTCACCTCGATCTCAACGCGGCCATTCTCGTGTTTCAGGTTAAGGTCAATTCGGCCGCCGTCCGGTGTGAATTTGATAGCATTTGCCAGCAGATTCGTGACGACCTGGCCGAGGCGATTTGCGTCGCCGTTCAAGGCGATCTCGTCTGAGCCTTCCTGAATATTGACGACTAATTCATGACGTTTCGCTTCCGCCGAAGGGCGAACGCTGTCGGCCGCTTGCGCGACAACCTCAACGATAGCAACTCTGCCATTTTCGATCTGGAGCTTGCCCGATACGATCCGAGCAACATCGAGCAGATCCTCGATAAGCTTATTCTGAAGCTCCGAGTTCTTTATGATCGTCGTGAGTGCCTTTCGCGATTGTTCTTCTTCAAGATTTCCTTCGCGGAGCAGCCTCGCCCAGCCGAGGATAGAATTAAGCGGCGTCCGAAGTTCGTGCGAAACTGCGGCCATGAATTCATCCCGAACGCGATTGGCGATCTCGGCATCTTCCCTTGCTACGCGTTCCTTTGCCAAAAGATCTTCGCGTTCGGTCGCGGCGAAGGTGAGTTCGTCATTCATCGCCCGCAATTCTTCGGTTCTGATCTCGACCCGATGTTCGAGGTCCTTATTTACCTCGATCAGTTCGCCTTCCGCCAGTGCCCTTCGCTTCCCTTCGGAAAAGACAAGAAAGTTCGCAAGTATCAGCGAAGCTATCCCGGCGAAGACCGACAAGATAAGTACCCAGATACTGACGCGAAGCCGGAGGTCAAATTCAGCTGCACGCTCGGCAGCCGCGTTTAACTCGAACGCCTTTAACTCATTGGCGGCAGCACGAAAATTATCGAGCGGCTCCTTGGTCTCGGTCACGGACAGCTCAGTGAACGCCGCAGCCGGCCCTTCTATCTTTCGCCGCTCGATCTTTGAAGCGCTTTTCGACCAGAAGTCTTGAGCACTCGCCGAAAGCTTTGAGACAAGGTGCGAGATCTCCGAGGCCTGCCCGAACGCCTGCTCGACCCGTGACTGGATCGCATCCGACTGCCGCTTCTTCGAAGCGAAACGGTCTGAATATGTCGAGTTTCCGGTGAGAATAAAGCCGCGGACGTCCGCATCGGCATCCGTCATTATGGCCACAACGGATTCGAGGTCAAGGAGAAGAATTCGTGTCCGCTCTTCTCGTTCGCGGATGTCCCTGGCCGAGGCCGTCGCTTGATAAAAGAAGAAACCAAGGACCGCAAAGACCAGAAAAACAACAAAAAGTACCAACGGAATTTTTCGTTCAAATCGAAGTGCCATTGAGATCCAGGGTTAGCCTAGCGCAACGCAATTGACCGTCTCGACCGGAGGTACTGAGCCGATATTGACTACGATTGTTCTGCAAATAGTGATAACTTTCATATTTGACGACAGACCGGGCGATCTCTCCCGAGGTTTCAAGTCGTCCCGAGCACGAGTTCCCGGACCGTTCTCTTGATCCGATGATGTCGTGGCGCTCGTGTATCGGAATCCAAAACAATGAAAAAGGCAGCGTGATCTTACGAATGCGGGCATGGTTAGTTTAAACGAAAAAACGCCCTTCGCAAACAATCTGCAGAGTTCACCGATTTTTCGGCTGATTCTTGGGCGCTTCATCACGATCTTCGTGCTATTGGTCTCCGGCTGGTTTTGGTACAGCGGCGGGCTTGGTGTGTCGTTTGCTGAGATGCCTCGTGCTCCGATTGCGATCCTTATTTCCTCCGTTTCTGTAGGCATCGCTTTTCTGTTCCTTTTCGCACTTCGAGCCCCGGAAAGTGTACAGATCCGCCTTCAGTTTCTCGCAGACGCCATTCTCATTACCTGGCTGGTCTCTATGACCGGCGGCATTTCGTCGCCCTATGTCACGCTTTACATCATTCTTATTGGTGTGACATCGATCTACTTGCGTCCACTCGAAACTCTCTTAACAGCTGTCGGCTGCTCATTTCTGTTCGTGCTTATGGAGTTGGTGTTCCGTTTCGGGCTCCTTGAAACTGTGGGGCCGGAGCCAACCTTTTCAAAGAGTATTCAGATCGTAAGCTTTAACGTAGTTGCTTTCTTCGCCGTTGGCCTGCTTGCCTCACGGCTCGCAGACCGGCGGCTCTCCGGGGAGACGCTCAAGGAAACGGCAAAGTCGCTAGCCGATCTGCGAGCTCTCCATGAGCGAATTGTTGAATCCATCAGATCCGGACTGATCATTACCGACCGGGACGGCACCATCTACACAGCGAATGCCGCTGCCTCGGAGATGATCGGACAGAACCTCGAGGGCCTCGCCGGAAGATCGATCACGCAGCTTTTTGGCGATGTTCGCGAACAAATTCGCCTTTCAGAAACCATCACCGCAAATGAACAGCTTCCGCGGTTTGAGACCGATCTTCGGACGCCTGATGGCTTCGCCGTCCACGTCGGATACAGCGTTTCCCTGCTGCGTTCGGAGGATAATGAACCCACGGGTTACATTTTCTCATTTCAGGATCTGTCCGAGATCCGCTCAATGGAGGAAAGCGTTCGCCGCAAAGACCGTCTCGCAGCGGTCGGTAGGGTCGGTGCCGGACTTGCACATGAAATAAGGAACCCGCTCGGAGCAATGCGTGGAGCGATCCAATTGTTGGAGTCCAAGACCGAGCCCGGATCTGTTCAGGCCGACCTGATGGGAATAATCCTCCGCGAATCTGATCGGCTTAACTCCATAATCACGAATTTTCTCAACTACGCTAAGCCGAAAGTGGGCGACTTTGTTGAGATCGATGTTAACGATGCGATCCGCGACACCGTCGTTCTGCTCAAACATGGGCCGGACGTAAAGCCGGAGCATTCATTCGATCTCGATATCCCACCCGAGCCGGTGTTTCTTTCAGCCGACGAAACTCAGTTGAAGCAGGTCTTTTGGAACCTTTCGCGGAACGCCATAAACGCAATGCCATCGGGCGGCGTACTGCAGATCAAGGTCGAGCGGCTTCCGTTTGATAAGATTCGCATCAAATTTGCCGATAATGGTTCAGGCATGCCGCCCGAGCAGGTAGAGAAGCTGTTCGAGCCATTTTCAAAGTCAACATCGGGCGGCACAGGACTCGGGCTTTCGATCGTTTATCAGATCGTCCGCGACCATAATGGTTCCATAAACGTACGCAGTGCGGACGGCGAGGGAACAACCATCACCATTGAGTTGCCGGTCGGAAAGAAAACGCCGGTTGAACACTCGAAAAATGAACTCAGCGGTGTCGCGGGCGAAACGCCGTTAGCCGATCTTCTGGTCGTTTCGCCGGGCGAAAAATAGATTTTACTTGAAAGGACGTGCCCTTTTCTGTGACAATAGGGGTTGTGTTGGTTTTCCGACGCTCTTCTCCATCCTTTTGTTAAAGTTAAACTTGACCCGCTTCAAAGATGCCAAATCTATTGATCGTTGACGACGAACAAAGCTTCCGTCAGTTGCTTACCCTGATATTCGAGGGCGAAGGCCATAGCCTCCGGACTGCCTCTAATGGGCGCGAAGCCCTTGAACTCCTTGCTGAAGAGCCCGCCGATCTTATCATTTCCGATGTGATGATGCCGGACATGGACGGCATTGAGATGCTCCGCGAACTGCGCTCGACCCAGCCGGATACGGGCATCATTTTCATGACCGCCTATGCTTCCGTTGACAGCGCTCGCGAGGCGTTCAAGCTTGGCGCCGATGATTTCATTCAGAAGCCTTTCGATGTCGAGGAACTAAAACTTATCGTTCGGAAGACGCTCGAAAAGCAGGAACTCATTGATGAGAACCGAGCCTTCAAGCGTGCACAGCGTGATCGCGGAAGCGTTAGTAACATCATCGGCCGCTCGCAAAAGATGCAGGCGATCTATCAGATGATAGAGACCGTCGCCGAGGTGCAGTCGACAGTGCTCATCACGGGCGAAAGTGGCACCGGTAAGGAACTCGTCGCCCGGGCGATCCACGACCTCAGCCCGCGGGCCGAACGGCCATTTATCTCGATAAATTGCGGGGCGTTTACCGAAACCCTGCTCGAATCCGAACTGTTCGGCTATGTTAAGGGCTCTTTTACAGGAGCGAATACCAACCGCAAGGGCCTCTTTGAGGCCGCAAACCGCGGGACCATCTTTCTCGACGAGATCGGCGAGATGTCGCCCGCAATGCAGGTCAAGCTCCTACGCGTGCTCCAGGAAAAGAGAGTACGCCCCGTTGGTGCACACGATGAACTGGTTATTGATGCCCGAGTGGTGGCCGCAACAAACCGCGACCTTAAACAGATGTCTCTCGATGGCAGCTTCCGTGAGGACCTGTTCTACCGGATCTCTGTAATCCCAATTGTTCTGCCGCCGCTCCGCGAACGAAGCGAGGACATTCCCGAACTAGCCAATCATTTTATTAACAAGTTCTGCGAACAGTCGGGTCGGCAACTGACCATCTCACCGAAGGCTATGCAAATGCTTGAGGACTACGTTTGGGGCGGCAACGTCCGCGAACTAGAGCACACGATCGAGCGTGCCGTCGCCCTTGAACGCGGGAACGAGATCCAGCCCGAGCGGCTCCCGGACAACATAACGAACTATAATCCGGAACGCATTAAGGCAGAGTTTGACCTTCCGGATTCTGGGCTAAACCTTTCCGCCCACCTCGACAATCTTGAAAAGACCTACGTGCTTGAGGCATTAAAGATGACATCGGGCAATCAAACGAAGGCCGCCGATCTGCTCCAGTTGCAAGTACGTTCCCTCCGACATCTTCTAGATAAACACAACATCCGGGCGCTCTCCGCCCAAATGCGAAATGGCGATTGATCAAAGAGGGCCCGCATCGGCCTTTTTTTGTCTCCATTGATCCCATTTGACAGTTTTTGTCAGCCTGACATTACCAAAATCTGTGAAATCCCCTTGCAAAGGCTGCTTCAATAGAATTCCCCGCCCGTCACGCAACCTCTAATAACCCCCATATTTTCAATTAGTTAAGTGGGCAACGCTCCATATCGACGTCTTTGGCACAGCTATTGATTTACATAGTCTCGCCTGGGAAAGGTGAATACTCGAATCGAACCCAAAAATCTAGGAGATTGTGAATCAGAAATGAAAAATCAGAAAGGTTTCTCGCTTATCGAACTTTTGATCGTTGTTGTGATCATCGGCATCATCGCCGCGATCGCCATCCCGAACCTGCTGGCGGCACGCCGCTCGGCTAACGAAGGTTCAGCTATTTCGTCCCTCCGTACGCTTCACGGAGCACAGATGACCTATCAGTCAACCTCTGGTAATGGTCAGTTCGCTGGTACGGCCGGTACGCCGGGCACGACCCCGATGTCGGAAATGGCGGCAGTCAACCTCGTTGACAGCGTTCTCGCTTCGGGAACCAAGAGTGGCTATGACTACGTTGGCGACCGTGAAGTAGGAACCACCGCTCAGCCCGCTATATTCTACTTCTCGGCTCGTCCGTCACAGGCTTCGGGTATCACGCAGTCGGGAACCCGTCGCTTTGGTATCGCAACAGCGGGTGTCATCGTTGCTGACGCTCAGGCCGCGAACCTCGGCACGCACTTCGATGCTACGTCGATCGCAGCCGGTACGCCGCTATCGAACTAGTGTTAATTATTTAGCTTAGCAAGGGCGAGATTCCGCAAGGATTCTCGCCCTTTTCCTTTCCAACTTCCCCCAAAAAACGCTATCTTTACATCGGTCGATCCTCCCTAAGTAAGTTGACTTGGGTTAAAAGCAGATCTAACTTCCGGCTAAACAAATGGAAAACGTCTCAAGCGGTAACCGGCGATATTTGGAGGTTTTCCCGGTTTTTCTCGGACTGGCTTTGGTCAGCTTGATGATTCCGGTACCGAGGCCTTCATTCGTTCCATCAATGCCGTGGAAGGCCGAGTTCGCTATCTCGACCGTACTAGTGATCGTTTCGCTTGTCCTTTTGATCCGCAAACGACCTCTCTTTATTGAATCGGTAAAAACAACAGAGCTTCAACGGGTCATGTTTGGCGCCGTCTTGGCATTCGCATTATATTCAGCTCTTTCCATCGCGTGGGCCGAGTTTCCGATCGCTGCAACGCACCATGCTCTGGTCTGGCTCTGCTATTTCTGCATTCTCTACTTTGCATTCCGGTGGATCTCGATCAGCGGTTCGCTGAGGGCCGTTCTTTGCCCTCTCATCGTGGCGACAGTGGCTGTGTTTGCACTTTGCATCTTCGACCTGTTAACTTTTGAAAGTTTCGCCGCATTCGAAGGAGCCTATCGTATCCGTTACGCCCGTTTTGGCGAGATGGCGGTTACAGCAGGGCCTCTGATGCTCGGCTGTGCACTTGCGGACACGAATCAACGCCGCGCCGTACTCATCGGTGTCTTTGCCGCTGCAGCGTGGCTGATAGCGATGCTCTCGCTGAGCAAAGCGGCGTTCGTCTCGGGATCAGCAGGGTTTCTCCTTGTCTTCACAGGCATTCTCCTTTTCGGTCGCAGAGCAAGTCGCGTACGGACGATCGCAACACTCGCCATTTTTGCTGCAATAACGATCTCAGTTCAGTTCGGCACCGCCTATCTAACAGCCATCCCATCAACGACGGAGTACATTTCCGGCTCAGCTGATCCGACCCGCTCGACCTCGACGATGCGCATCTTCACGTGGAAGGTCGCGGTAGAGATGATCCGCAACAACCCTTTTCTCGGTGTCGGTGGTGACAATTTCGGCGTTAGGTTCAATGAGGCACGCCAACGGTACGCAGCTTCCCATCCTGAAGACGCAGACCTCGCGATCGCGGAAGACTATTTGGTTCAGCGTGCGCATAACGAATATCTGCAGATAGCAGCCGAGTTTGGGATCATCGGTGTACTTTTCATGCTTGCGTGCTCGCTGTGGTTCGCGGCTGTGCTGGCGAAGGCGTTGTGGAACAGAAAAGGCCGTATCTCACCGATCATGCTCGGTTCGGCTGGCGGGCTTGTTGCGTTTGCGGTCAGTTCTGCATTCACATCGTTTTCATTTCGTGCATTTCAGAATGGTGTCGTGTTCTTTCTTGTCCTGGCCGTTTTCATTCGCTCAATTGGCATGCTTGGCCGCAGTGTGCAACGGACAAACTTCTTGTCGGAGAGCTTTGCGGCGCGGCTGCAGAAGCTTGCCGTTGTTCCCTTTGCGGCCCTCTTCCTGCTGTCGCTCGTTTCGGGAGCGAGCCAATACTATGTTTTGCTCGGTGAGAAGGCTCGATCCGCGACCGAGGCCGAGGCGTACTTTCACACAGCCATCGGTCTTGATCCCGAAAACACGGGAGCCTATCTCGCCTATGCAGGCCGAACCGGACGCGGTGGAGAAAACCAAAGGGCAGCGGCTCTATTTCGAAAGGCCATCGATACTGGGCTTGGCGTTACGGTCACGTACTCGATGCTCTCGAAAGCTTATGAGCTTGACGGCGATCTCGAGAACGCCGAACTCACGTTGGCCGAGGCCATCAGCATTTTCCCGCGGTCGGTTTTCATGAGGGTTCGGTACGCTCTTGTTCTCGAGGCAAGCGGCAAAGCCGACTCATCCCTTAAGCAGTTCGAGGCAGCCCGTGCGATCGACGCGAGGCAGGCTAACGGCTGGGAAACTCTCATCCGCGAGGGGATGCTGAAAGCTCACCTTCGGGCAAAAGATGTCGGCGATTCAACTCCGCCGGCCGACCTTCTACCAAACAATGCGATCTACGCCTATGCTGACGAACAGATCGGCCCGGCAAGTCGGTTGCCATGACGCAGACGGATTGGCTCTAAATTTAGCAGCCGCGTATGTTAGTATTCCTTTCAAGATACCTGTCCGCCGGCAGGTAAGCCCGACAGTTGTTTGTTGCTGCAAATGACACGAACCGTTTTCCCAATAATTCTAAACACTTTTCGCGAGGCGATCCGTGACCGGATACTTTATAACCTCGTGATCTTTGCGTTGCTCGTAATTGCCAGCGCCATCCTTCTCAAAGATCTGACCGACGGTCAGGAGGGCCGGACCATCGTAAACATTGGACTTACGGCGATGCTCTTTTTCGGAGTCTTTATTGCGATATTCGCCGGCGTGGGCCTGGTGTCAAAGGAGATAGAAAAACGGACTGTGTATTCGATCTTCAGCAAACCTGTCCGGCGGTCTGAGTTCATTATCGGGAAGTACCTTGGGCTTTGCCTGACACTTGCCCTGAACGTCGCTGTAATGGGGGTTGGACTGACGCTAGCATTGGTTTTCGTCGGTTCAAATACGTTGGCCGCAAACATCTGGCCTGCGCTCTTTCTCATCTTTCTTGAACTGATGATCATCACGGGTGTCGCGATGCTTTTCTCGACCTTTTCATCGCCGGCACTTTCCGCATTGCTTTCGTTCCTCGTATTCGTGATCGGACATCTGAGTTCGTCTCTCCGCGACCTCGGGGCAACGCTGGGATCTCAAGTGACGAAAGTAGTTTTTGACGCTATCTATTTCATGCTTCCGAATTTGTCTCTATTCACATTTCGGACCGAGGCGGCGGCCGGTTTGGTGCCGAGCAGGGATATGCTCGGCTATTCGGCACTTTACGCCTTGCTATATATCGCTGTTTTACTTGGAGTGGCCGTGATGGTCTTTCAGAGGCGAAATTTTAAGTAGCTTGTCTCTTGCCACTCTCACTTAGAAGATGTCATCAAAAACTGCACCAAAGTTTCGAAGCTCAGCCTTCGCCATCGCGTTTACGGTCCTTTTGTGCCTCGTCGCGTCTGCGTTCGTTTCGGCACGTGCGGCCGAGAGCCGTCCGCAGCTTTCCGCCGAATACGCCGATGCGGATCTCGAATTTCAGGGAAAGAAGCTTCGCGGGTGGACACTCGGTTCTGAGGGTCTGCTTGCCGATTGGTACTGGATGCGCTCGCTGCAATATATCGGCGACAAGATCGTAAAAAGTGAAGAGGAATTCATAAACGTCGAAGATCTAAGGCCGCTCAACCCGCGGCTGCTTTATCCGCTCCTCGATAATGCGACCGATCTGGACCCGCGGTTCATGGCGGCATTTTCTTATGGCTCGATCGTGCTTCCTGCCGTCGACCCCGAACAGGCGATAGCCTTGACGAAAAAGGGTATCAAGTCAAACCCGGAAAGCTGGCGGCTGTACCAATATCTTGGCTATATTTATTGGCGTCAGAAGCGCTTCGAAGAAGCTGCAGAGACTTATGATCGAGGTTCGAAGATCGCCGGGGCTCCGCCGTTCATGCGACAGATGGTTGCAGCGATGAAAACGCAGGGAGGCAGCCGCGAGACTGCCCGCGAGATCTATATACAGATGCGCGACCAGGCCGAGGATCAGCAGTCGCGGGAGAATGCCGAGCTTCGACTTTTGGAACTTGATGCACTTGACGAGATTGATGCGATAAACGCGGTTCTCCTGTCAACGGTTGAACGAACCGGAAAATGCCCGGTGTCTTTGCGGCAGATCATTCCGTCACTTCGCGAGGCAAAGTTGCCGGACGGGCGAACTTTCCGACTCGATCCGAGCGGCGACCTTGCCGATCCTCTCGGCTTCCCTTACCGCCTGCAAGCCGTTGATTGCCGGGCGATACTTAACGCGGATACAAGAATTCCCAAGCAGCTCAACTAGACCTTTTTGATATGGAGAACATTGTTGAGATCGAAGGACTTTCGAAGGATTATGAGGTCGGCTTCTGGCGAAAGCGGAAGGTACGGGCTCTTGACGACCTGAGCCTCAGCGTCAAGCCCGGCGGCATTTTTGGCTTTCTCGGCGGAAACGGTGCCGGGAAAACGACGACCATCAAGATCTTGATGGGCCTTCTCTTCCCGACCGAAGGAAGTGCGAAGATCCTCGGTTCACCGATCGATGACGTAAAAATGCGTTCGCGGATCGGCTATTGCCCGGAGAACCCTTATTTTTACGATTATCTTACGCCGCTCGAATTACTTGACTATTTCGGTCAGCTTTTCGGGCTTGATGCCTCGGTGCGGAGTTCGCGGTCAGAGGATTTGCTGAACGCGGTCGGGCTCGAGGAGGTCGCATGGAAGCGGCAGCTCCGCAAATTCTCGAAAGGAATGCAACAGCGTGTCGGGCTTGCTCAGGCTCTGATCAACGAGCCCGAGATCGTATTTCTCGATGAACCAATGAGCGGTCTCGATCCTGTCGGCCGCCGCGAGATCCGCGAACTTATTGCCGGGCTCAAGGCGAAAGGGACGACCGTATTTATGTCAACGCACATCCTTTCGGACGTTGAAGCTCTTTGCGATGAGGTCGCGATCTTACGAAAAGGCAGACTCTTTGCGACCGGCGATTTGCAAGAACTTCTCAGCCGCGACGCCAGCCGCGGCGGCTTTGAAATAATTGCCTCGGGCCTATCACCTGCCGCTATTGCACAGATCGAGGCTCTGAGTAAGGGCGCCTTTGTTTCCGGGAAACCGAATGGAATAGCAATCGAAGTTGCAAGCGAAGACTCTATCGAGGCCGTGCTCCGAACCATCCGCGATAACTCCGGCACACTGATCTCCGTTCTCCCGGTCAAGCAATCGCTTGAAGATCTTTTTGTCGAAACGCCTGCCGAGAATTAGAGCGGTGATTCGGTCCGGATGGCCGTCACCTTCCAGCGAATATCCGCTCGGTCATCGTTCTGCCTGAAGCCGTCGATGGTTAAGTTCACCGTGACGCTCTCGCCCGGATCGAGACGGGCGTGCTGGGCAGGAATTGCCAGAAGCCGCTTCTCTTTCAGCACCTGACCTTCCGTATTTCGCACGGCAACATTGATCTCAAGCCCGTTTATCGACCGCGTTCCCTTGTTCCTAACCGTCCCGCGGATGAACATCGAAATGGTGCCGAAGGCGTTTGGCGATTCCACCGTGTCGCGGCTGGTTGAGATGACTATGTCGTTCGTGAGCGTCGCAAACTCCGGACTTCCCTCTTTATATGCCCCTTCGATGACGGCAACTTTTTGCTCCTCGATCGAAGGCTGAAGCGTCAGTATCCAGATCCCAACGCCGAGAAGTACGAGGCCGACGACTCCGCCGACAAGAAGTCCCGCGAGATTGCGTTTGGGTTTTTGGTCAAGTTCTTCGAACGATTTCATAGTCTCCGTGCTCCGGCATTGGCGAGAAATTTGCCATAGGTTATCATCTCGATTGCCCTTTCTCGAAATGTCACAAGCACCGGAAAGCTCCTCACATGATTATTTAGAGGTCGCCCTGCCTCTACCGGTTCGCCATGGTTTTACCTATCGGATCGACGCTGAGATGAAGGCGGTTGCGAAGCTCGGCGCCCGTGTGGTTGTCCCATTCGGAAAGCGCAGTTTTACAGGGTACATAACCGGCTTTCCAGAACGCCTACCAGCCGATGGCTCGCTCTCGCCTGATCAGGTGCGGCCGATAATCTCGCTTGAGGACGAGGAGCCGCTGATCACACCGGAAATATTCGAGTTGACCCGCTGGGCCGCGGATCATTACATCGCGTCATGGGGCGAAATGCTCAAAGCTGCACTGCCAGCCGGGATCAACGTTACCGTCGAACGCTCACTCTCGATCACAGAGAAAGGCCGTCTCGAACTAAAGCAGATAAAAACCGAAGGCACGATCAAACACAAGCTGCTTGAAACTCTGCAAAGGAATGACGCGGTCCTGCAAAGCGAACTGCTCAAGGACGCGGGCCGCTCAGCTTCTGGGGTTTTACGCGAGCTGACAAAGGCGGGATTCGTCATTGCCGCGGAAACCACGGTTGAAGCAAGGGTGAAGCCGAAACGAAGAAAGGCCGTGCGTTTAAGCGCAGAAAGTTCTGCCGGCAAAGATGATCTCAATGAACAGCAACTGCGAATTCTTTCTCTCGTAAAAGAAAGCGGCGGTGAGATGTTCTTCACCGATCTTCTTGAGCTGGCCGGCGTTAGTTCGTCACCGATCACGACGCTAGCGAAAAAAGGGTTTCTCGAGGTCTTCGTTGGCGAAGAGATCCGCGACCCGCTCTCGGGCTACGAGGAACTCGCACCTGCCGAGCTTACACTAACGTCCGATCAACACGAAGCTCTGGACAAGATCACGTCAGCGCTCAGCGGCGAGACATTCAAGGCCTTTTTGCTCCACGGCGTGACCGGCAGCGGCAAGACCGAGGTTTATATTCGAGCGATGCGGCGAGCACTTGAGGATGGCCTGTCGTCACTGATGCTCGTGCCGGAGATCGCACTTACACCGATCTTTTCCCGCCGGCTGCGTGACGCCTTTGGCCAAAAGGTGGCGATCCTCCACTCAAACCTTTCTGCCGGCGAGCGGTTCGATGAATGGCGGCGGATCCGCAGCGGCGAGGCGAGGATCGTCATCGGCACCCGATCGGCCGTCTTCGCCCCGCTTGCCGATCCCGGACTGATAATCGTCGATGAGGAACACGACGCTTCATACCGCCAAAATGAATCGCCTTTCTACCACGGCCGCGACGTCGCCGTAATGCGGGCACATCGGGCCGGTGCGGTCATCGTCCTCGGTTCGGCCACGCCTTCGCTCGAATCTCACAATAATGCCCGCATCGGCAAGTACGATTATCTCCGAATGCCCGAGCGAATCGGCGGTCGGCCATTGGCCGAGGTCGAGCTGATCAATATGCGTGAGGTCTTCAAGCGTGCGGGCAAAGACGTCGTCATCTCGCCCAAGCTCGCCGAGGCTGTTGTAGAAACACACGCCCGCGGCGAGCAGACGATGATGCTGCTCAACCGCCGCGGCTTCTCGTCGTTCGTGCTTTGCCGAAGCTGCGGTGAGAGCCTGCGATGCAAGAATTGCGACATCACGCTCACCTACCACAAAGCCGGCTCGCGGCTCATCTGCCACTATTGCAGCTACACGACGGACCCGCCGAGCGTTTGCCCGTTTTGCGAGAGTGAATATCTTTACTTCATCGGGCAAGGCACCGAGCAGATCGAGGAATTGCTCCGGAAACAGTTTCCGCGGCTGCGGATCGCCCGCGTTGACCGCGACACTATGAAGCGAAAAGGCGAGCTTGACCGTACGCTGCTCGCGTTTGACCGCGGCGAGATCGACCTTCTGGTCGGCACGCAGATCCTCGCCAAGGGCCATGATTTTCACAACGTGACGCTCGTCGGCGTAATCTCCGTTGATAACGGGCTCGGGCTTCCGGATTTTCACGCCGCCGAGCGGACCTTTCAGCTCCTGACCCAGGTCGCAGGCCGTGCCGGACGCGGAAGCCTTGCCGGGCGAGTGTTGATCCAGACCTATCACCCGGAGCACTACGCCCTTCAGCGAGCTTCAAAGCAAGATTTCGATGGATTTTTTGAAGAAGAGATGCGGTACCGCGAGCGGCTCGCTTATCCGCCGTATTTCGTTATTGCCTCGATCATGGCAAAGCACCGCGACCAAGCCTATGCGATGCGAACGGCCGAAATACTCCGCCGCTGTCTCGATAAAGCAAACAAGGCGAAAGAGGCCCGCATTCTCGGGCCCGCCGAAGCTTCTATCGCGCGCATCAAGAACGAGTGGCGGATACAGACCATAATAAAATCGCCGAACCGCAAACTCCTCCGCGAGCTTATCGATTCGGCAATGCGCGAGGCCGAAGCATCGGGCTCCGACCGTCGTATCCTGCAGGTACAGATCGATCCGCTCGACCTGCTCTGATCCTAATTAAGCGAACGCGACGCGAACTGCGCTCTTGCGAGATCGACCTTTGCATAGATCTCCTGCATTGAGATCTTGCAGGCGGCCGCATCGATCGAGATCACGTCGTCCTTCTCGTTGTAAATGCGGTAGATCCACTGCTTCTGGTTCTGCCGGGCATAGTGTTCGACCCGCATCTCGTCCTGCTTGACCAGCAGGCATTCCTTAATGCTGTCCGTCGCCAGAAAGCTCTCGAGCTTCCGTGTTTTCTCGAGCGAATCGGACCGCGACGAGAAGACATCAATGATCACCGTCGGGTTCAGCAATTCCTCTTCCGAGGCGGTCGAAAAGTTCGGGTCGTTCGCCACGATGACGATGTCCGGTGTACAGATCAGACCATCGCCGAGCCGCACCCGCATGTTGCCGATATACATCTCGCCCTTCTTCCCGCCGTTGCGGCTGCCGATGCCGATGGCCGCATTTGCGACGAGCAGATTATGCGGCCGGTCGCACCCGCTGCGGCCGATCACGTTCGAATTTCCCGCGGCCCTCGTGCCGTCTGAGATCCCGCCATTCATAGCCTTGCTTTGCGAGGCTGCTGTCGCTATTTGATTCACCATTTAATGAGTGCTCCTATAGGTTTGAACAAAATTCGGTCAAATCGCGGGCAAAAACTTGGGGGCTTTGCTTGGGGAAAGGGGTTTGATACAACTAGTGTTGCACAACCCGACTTGGCTTTTCAAGGTATATTTCTATGAAACTATCAGAACTTGCGGAAAAGACCGGAACAACGCTCGAATCCGGCTCATCGGAGACAGATATTGCGTCAGCCGCTGGGCTTGATATTGCAGGGCCGGGCGACGTAACGTTCCTCGCAAATCCGAAATACACGCCGCAGATAAAGCAAACGAAAGCCTCGGCCATTTTCCTCAACGAAGGCGTCGAGGTCGGCCGCGACGACATCGCCGTGCTTCGGGCGAAGGATGCGTATCTCGCTTACACGCGTGCTCTGCGTGTGTTTCATCCCGAAAGGCCGGTCAGTCCGGGAGTGCATCTTTCGGCTGTTATCGACCCGACCGCGGAGGTCTCGCCCGAAGCCGAGATCGGTGCGAATGCGGTCGTCGGTGCTGGCTGCAAGATCGCTGCGGGCGTGAAGCTTTTCCCGAATGTGACCATTTACGACGGCGTTTCGATCGGCGAAGGCTCGGTGCTTCATTCTGGGGTTACCGTGCGGGAGAATTGCGAGATCGGGCGGAATTGCATCATTCACAACAACTCGACCATCGGCTGCGACGGATTTGGCTATGCTAAGGACGAGGAGAAACGCTGGCTCAAGACACCGCAGGTCGGCCGCGTCGTGCTTGAGGACGACGTCGAGATCGGTGCGAACACCGCCATCGACTGTGCTTCGGTCGGTGAGACGCGTATCAAACGCGGTGCGAAGATCGACAACCTCGTCCAGATCGGCCATTCGTGCACGGTCGATGAGGACGCGTTGATCTGCTCACAGACCGGACTCGCTGGATCGAGCGTGATCGGAAAGCGCGTGATCCTCGCCGGCCAGGTCGGCATCGCCGGACACCTGAAAGTGGGCGACGACGCCGTCATCACAGCCAAATCCGCGACCTCGCACGACATCGAACCCGGCAAGATCATCTCCGGCATTCCCGGCTTCGACAACAAGGATTGGCTCCGTTCAACCGCCGCTTATCGACGTCTAGGCGAATTCGCCCAACGACTCAAAAAGCTCGAACGGAAAGTCTTCGAAACAAAGGAGTAGCAACAACGGATGAACGCAGATCTTCGCGGATTTTAAGAAAATAATCCGTGAGAATCCGTGTTAATCTGTTGTTATAAACATATGAGCACTTCTGAATCGGGATACGACGTTACGCCGCTTGATGCGGATGCTATTGAGAGTTTGGCAAGCGATTTGAATGACGAGGAGCGTCGGGTTTTGCTTGAGCATGGGACGGAGGCTCCGTTTTGCGGGACGCTGCTGGACAACAAGCTCGACGGGACTTACGCCTGCCGGTTGTGCGGGCTGCCGCTGTTCACCTCGAAGCACAAGTTCGAATCGGGCACGGGCTGGCCGTCGTTCCATTCGCCGTTCGACCGCGAGCACCTCGCCTACATCGACGACAACAGCTACGGAATGCGTCGCACCGAGATCCGCTGTGCACGCTGCGGCGGCCACCAGGGCCACGTCTTCCCCGACGGCCCGCCGCCCACCGGCCAACGCTACTGCCTAAACTCCGCCTCGCTCGAATTCTTCCCCGAGGGCGAGGACATCCCGCAGAAGACGTAGCTTCAGGTTCCGATGAAACACCAGTTGATCATTGCGTTTATCGGAGTTCTGGTCGTGAGCCTTACGGGCTGTGCGGAACCAGAGCCGTCCGCAGCGATTGAGGCACCCGATGCGTATCAAATCAACGCTGTCGCCGAGCCTACGGCCGAACCGACTCGCACGCCGTTGCCTCCTAATGTCCGCAAAGATTCTGATGGAAATCTCATCAAGCCGGATGGCTGGGCGATCCAGGAAATTATTCCTAAGGATACGTGGAAGCAAAAGGCGACCGGAAAAACTAAGAAAGGGCGGACCGTGATTTACAACGTTCTGACGATAACACCCGAAGGCCGCCCCGTTGCGGAAGCGGCCATGCCATATTCACAAAACGGGGCCTTTGAAGACGTCTACGAATGGCGGATCAGTAGTGTTAGCGAATTATCGGGACGCGATGGCAAAATTTTTTGTTATGACTATTGGGCGAGCCTCTTTAGCAGAAACAGTAATGGTAATGCTAATAGCGCAATGACTTCATCCACTTCGTATCAACTTTGCGACTACGACGGCGATGGGAAATACGAATTCAACGGCTACAGATTGAGCATTCCCGAATGGGTGAAGACCTTGCCCGGCGATCCAGCCGCCATAGATAACCACGCCAACCGAGAGCCGGACTGCGGCATTCTTTGCTCCAAGTAAAAGCGCTGTGCCCCTCCGCGCAGTTCTAACATTTCTCCCGAGGATATGCTTGGAACTACTGCCCCTCAACTGATGTAATCGTAGGTCCACGTCGTCGTTTGGCCTTTTAGAAATAGGCTCGAAGGAACGAGGACCTCTGCTTTTTCATCGTTCGCTTCATTCATCGGAATGATCCCCGTCGGCGTGATTGTCGCTCGCAGACACGCAACGGTAACTTTGTAATCTTTAAGCACTTCTCCGAACTTCAGCCCTCCGCCGATTAGGTTTTCCGTCTCGCAAAAATAAAGGCCGTTGGTGGCTTTCTCGAACTTCCAGAATTTATAGTCGGGATGGGCACTGGTACCGATGGTATACGTCTCACCAGGCTTGTAGTCAGGCGATCTGCTGTTTGTGTATAAGATCCACCGTCCCAGCCACACGCCTTCAGCTGTTTTCTTGGGATTGACGAGATTAACCTGTGCGTAATCTCTCTGCGTCCCGCGTTCCTGTACAACGACGATTCCACAATTCCTGAACATTCTCTTATTGCCTCCTCCCTAATTACTTGACATCACTTGTCTGACCCATTGTGCTCGAGATTAGAATGGCCGAGAGCTTCGAGTTATCTCCCTTACATAGTCCGGGTATCTTGTGTTGATCTTCGTCCACGCACCCCTAGAAAGCGACATATCGCGGGCCGATCGCGATGAAATGTATCGGTGCGAAGACAAAGCCGGTATCGCCCAAGAACACTCTGCAAGAACAGATCATTTCGTCTGCTGATCACGAACCCTGGTGCCGAAAGCCTTTCGCACAGGTTGGCATGGCGATATCGAGAAACTTCTTCCATTGTTCGGTTTCAAGGCTCTTATACATCAGTTCTTTCGTTTCCAACTTTTGAAGAACCCATTTCTCGCCTTCCTTCTTATATTGCATCGTGAGCTTTCCGAACACGGTGTTATACACCTCGTCGAGCCCAAGGTCCTTCATGTTGAGGCTGCCCCAGGAAGTGACAGTCAAAGAAAGCGTAGCCTCCGAATCGGAGATCTGGCTTTCTTTTTCGTTGACGACGAAGCATCTATCGTAGTCCTCCCGGAAAGTAAACTTGTTGTCGCCTCCGTAAGACCCTTCGGTAATGTTTACAGACTTCCCGCTAAGATCGGCGTTGATCTGTTCGTTTGGCACGACATTTCCCGTGCCGAACATTTTGCAGCCGACGACTGCTACAAGTACCAATGTGATTGGCAGAATATTTTTCATAATTTTGGTTCCTTCACCAGACAAACAATTAGTGTTTAAGAAAACTACTTGGTGCGGATCGGTCTTCTAAGACTAACTAACAACTTAAAAAACCGCTTTCCGCCGGTACGATCCTCTGTTAGAATTGCAATCGCGGAAAATCTTACCCTTCACACGCCAGTTTTTTCTTTAGAAACCTGTGAGATTTTTCTTATATTTCGTTGAGAGTGGACAATGTCAGTAGATCGGACCGTTTATAAGTTCGGAAACTTCGAATTTGACCCATCTGAAAGTTCGCTTTTGGAGTCCGGTCGCACCGTACCGATCACGCCAAAGGCCTTACGGCTGCTAGCGATCCTAACTGAGAATCCTGGGCACGTCCTCGATAAGTCTTATCTTCTGGACCAAATATGGGAAGATAGCTACGTTGAGGAAGGCAATCTCACCTACAACATAAGGCAGCTTCGCAAGATCCTCGGCGACGAAGTTAAGAACCCCAGATACATTGAAACGGTTCCAAAACGCGGTTATCGGTTTGTCGGGAGTGTCGAGAGGGTCGAGCCGTCCGATGGTGTTCTCCCGACACCTTTACCTTCCACTCCAAAAAAGGTCGTTATGGAAGAACGGAACTCCGGTAGGCCGCGACTGAGAGCTTGGCTTCTCGCGATTCCCGTGATTTTGGCCGCCGGGAGTATTGCCGCAGTCGAGAGTTGGTTTGGGAGTTTTGACCCGCATACGACAAAATTACTTTCTACCCCGTTCTCATCGGAACGGCTCTCCACCGATGGCAATGTTCGTCACGCAGTTTTGTCTAAAGCCGGCGATCTGATCGTGTATGTGGCCGGAAGTCAAGATGGAAAGCAGAGCCTGCGTATTCGCGATCTCTCAACAGGCCAGTCCCGAGAGTTTCTCGGCTCGACTGAGGACAGGTATATCGGACTTGAGATGTCTCCTGACGGTTCAAGCCTGTATTTTGTGCGTATCGCCGCATCCACTCCTGACACAGCATGTTTATTCAAGGTTAGGCTGACCGGCGGAGTCCCTGAATCGTTGGGCTGCGGTTTAGAAGGATGGTTCGATATTTCGGATGACGGGAAGAATATTTCCTACGTCCGCTGCAGATACGACCCGGACGACTATTGCTCGCTTTACGTTTCCGACGAAAAGCTGGCGAACGAAAGGCTTTTGGTTACCCGAAGGGGCCGAACCCGTATCGGCGACAATGCCATCTCGCCGGATGGTCGATCGGTTGTTTTCGCGGCCGGGCAGTCGGTGGACGGTTCAGATGATTTTGGGATCTACCTGTTCGATCTTGAAACGAATTCGGAGACTCCGATCGTCGATCAAAAATTCTTTAATGTGATCAATATCGACTGGATGCCTGACGGCAATTCGCTTCTCGCGACCGCACTACTTTCAGCCGATGATGATTTCTATTTCTGGTCGATCGTACCGAATACTCGGACAGCGACACCGGTCAAACAAAATGAAGGGTCTTTTGCAACGATCAGCATGGACCGTGAGGGTTTAAAGCTTGTCTCTACGGTTCGAAGCGCAGATTTTCGCGTCTTTGTCCATTCGTTTGATCCCGATACGAAGCCGGTCGCTCTGGGCAGCGGATGGACGCCGCGTTTTACCCCCAATGGCCGCGTTTTATTCGCCTCAAATCGCTCAGGACGGGTCGCGATCTGGTCAGCCTTTTTCGACGGAACGGATGTGAAACACTTGAGCACAGGCACCGATGAATTCCCGATCTTGTCAGCAGATGGCTCTACGATCTATTTTACATCCAAGCGTTCGGGCTCGATACATGTATGGAAAATGCAGACGGATGGCAGCGGGGCAACTCAGTTATCTCGCGGCGACGGCGGATTTCCGGTCGGTGTTTCCGCCGACGGATTTTGGATCTATTACCTTTCGGCGATGTACCGAACTCTTCACAGAGTTTCAAACAATGGAGCAATCGAGGAAAAAGTCACGGAAGGTGCGATGCATGGTGCAGACATTTCCGCGGATGCCAGGTTCGCCGCTTTTTTTGACGGGCAGCCGCGGGGTGCAAAGATAACGATCGCAGCTCTCGAATCAGACGCCAAGCCGGTTAGTGTTCAACTGCCGCGTGCCGATATGAAAGGAAAGCACCTTGCGTGGTCTGCAAACGGTGACTACATATATGCAGTAATATTCGACCCACTCGCGAGAACAAATGCGGTCTGGCGTCTCGCCATTGATGGAGCGGCTCCTCAAAAGATCCGCGATCTGAATGTGCAGGAGTTAGGCGAACGTTCGTCGTTTTCTGTATCTCCGGACGAAAGGCATTTTGCGATCGCCACGGGCGGCTGGAAACACGATGCTGTTCTCGTACACGGCCTAAAATAAAGAAAGGCGGAAATAGTCCGCCCTTCCCAACTCAAACTTATAACTCTAACTATTGTCGCCGCTCTGATGCTCCTCGATCTTTAAAGCTATCGAAGAGGTCAGTGTGGCGGCTTGTCAGCGGGAGGAGCCTTCCGCCGATAAACAGGTACTTGATGTTCGTTCGCGGATCGAGGATGTCGCCATCTGTAACGACGATGTTGGCATCTTTGCCTACCTCGACAGAACCCAGTCGGTTTGCGATTCCGAGGATCTCAGCCGGATAAATGGTCACGGCCTTGAGAGCTTCTTCTTTCGGCAGCCCGTAAGCACCTGCAAGGCCAGCATGATACGGCAAATCGCGAACCTCGGCTCCGCCGTCACCGGTCGCAACCGCAAACTTAACCCCTGCCCGCTGGAGCTGGGCCGGACCTTCGAAGAGAAAATCGTACGGATCATCCGGACGTACCGGCAGGCTATAGATATTCGTGAAGATCACGGGAACGTTGTGTTTCTTGAGGTCATCGGCCGCCATCCAGGCTTCCTGTCCGCCGACGATGATGCCCTTGAGCTTGTTGTCGGCAAGGAACTTAACGGCGGCACGAATGTCACGCTCACGCTCGACCGCAAGCAAGATCGGCCGCTCGCCGCGAATGTAAGGCACCATCGCCTCGAGCCTGAGGTCGGTCGCCGGCGGTCGAATGGAGCTGTCCTTTGCCGAGGCTTCCTTTGCCTTCGCGTAAGCTTCGGCATCGGCCATCATCTTCTTGAGTTCTTCGATCTGCGTATCGCGGCGGCGGACGGCCTCGTTGAAATCGAGCGTGATCGGCCCAACGCCCGGCTGGAACCCGCCAAACGTGGTCACCCGCGGGAAGTTGATGACCAGCCCGAACTCCGGCACAACACTCATCTCGGCCTGCGTCGAGCCGTTGAGATTGATGACAGTCGATTGACCCGCAATTGTGTCGCCTGTTGGAGCCGAATGAACGGTCGTGACCCCATTGACCCGGGTCACATTGACGTGCGAGGTGTGCGGGTTAACGGCCGTTATCGCCTTGGCGTTGGCGTTCATCGAGCCGGTCTCGGCGATATCCATCGTTGCATTCGCCCCGCCCGTGATCTCGGCGAGACCAAGGCCGGTCGCTGCATCTATCATCCCCGGATAGACCGAAAGCCCGCGGCCATCGATCCGCTCGGCACCCGAAGGAACGGCGACATTTGCACCGACCGCGGCGATCTTGCCATCGCGGATGACAACCGTGCCGTTCTCGATGACCGGACCGGTTATCGGGACGATCTTCGCATTGACTATCGCGAACGTCCCGGCCCTGCCGGTCCTGTTCTGCTGCGAGGCATCGCTCTGTGAAGCAACGCCGGAAGCAAGGAATGCGGCCGCTATTGCACCGGCAAAAAGTGCACGAAAGAATCGCATAGAGTTCTTATTCGAATGCATAAATTTACGCGTTGGAACTCGACGGCAAAGATCCCGCCCGTTCCTGAAATATTACCTTTGGTCGTCGTGGTCCGAATCTTCGGAATGTCCAAGATCGCCGCGAATGCGTTCGGCCGGGATACGCGGGGCAGCTCCGCCGCTGCCAGGTGCCTTGTTCAGGTCAAGCTTCTCAAGCTCTTCCCGCTCCTTGGCGAGCAAGCCGCGCCGCTCGATGTCTGCCTTTCGGTCGAAGAAAACCTCACCGTCGATCATCGTGATCTCTGCGTGAGCATACGGGCTGAAAGGATGATCGGACCAAATGACAATATCGGCGTCCTTGTTCTGATCGATCGACCCCGTGCGGCTGCCAATGCCGAGCTGTATCGCCGGATTGAGCGTGATCATTTTGAGGGCGTCCTGCTCAGGCACGCCGCCGTACTTCATCGTCTTGGCAGCATCGAGATTGAGCCGTCGCATCCGCTCATTGGAATCCGAGTTGATAGAGACATTGACGCCTGCTTTCCAGAGCATGTAGGCGTTATACGGCGTCGCGTCGTAGCCTTCGAGCTTGTAGCTCCAGCTATCAATGAAGATCGAAACGCCCGCACCGTGCTTGGCGATCTCCGGTGCGAATTTGAAAGCCTCAAGTCCGTGTTGAAGTGTGCCGATCTTGAAGCCGAATTCCTCTGCAAGCCGGAGCAGGTTCAACTGCTCATCCGAGCGGTAGCCGTGGGCATGGACAAGCCGCTTGCCTTCGAGTATCTCGACGATCGGTTCGAGTTCCATGTCCCGTCGCGGCGGAACTCGGGTCTTGCCCGCACGAAAGTCGTCCCACGAACGCTTGTAATCTCTGGCCCGGACAAAGGCGTCGCGGATCACCTCAAGCACGCCCATTCGGGTCCGCGGATATCGCGGCTGCTGGCCCGGAATCACAAAATTCGACCGCTTCGGGTTCTCGCCCATGGCGAACTTGATTCCCTCCGGAGCTCCGGCCACGAGAAAATCCTCGACCGGTCGGCCGTATTTGAGCTTTACCGTCGAGCTCTGTCCGCCGATGGAATTTGCCGAACCGTGGAGCAACAACGCCGCAGTCACACCGCCCGCAAGCCCGCGATAGATCGCCACATCCGTAGGATTCAGCACGTCGCGGATGCGGGTCATCGAGGTCACGGAAAGCGTGCCTTCATTGACGGCACTCATCATCGTGTGCGAGTGAGCATCGATGATGCCGGGCGTTACGTACTTGCCCGTAGCGTCGATCACACGAGCACTTCCCGCCGGCAGGTTCTTCCCGATTCGGGAGATCTTCCCGCCGCGGATGAGGATGTCAGTATTCTCAAGCGTGCCGCGGGAGGCGGTCATGACGGTCGCGTTCTTGATGAGCACATCGCCGCCTTGAGCGGCCGCCGAGATCGGCAGCATCGCAAGAGCGGCAAGGCCGAGAAGCATTCCAATTCGTCTCTTCATATTCGCTTTGTCCAAATGAAAAAGATCGTCTCTAAAAACTTACGGAACGCGGGTTCCATTAAAGGGCACGGCACCTTGCGGCGAATCGATCGAGCCTTCGATGCGGTTTCCCGTAATGGTTCCGCTTACCTGAATATCGATGTTCGCACCGCCGAATTCGACAGTTGCGGCAAAGGAGATCCTGTTCCCGGTCACCCTTCCGTTGCGGATCGGGGTTGTGCCAAGCTGTGTCGTCATGTTCCCCGTAAGCGTTTCGCCCTGAACGGTGAAGGTCATCGAGCCGGTCAGCGGCTGTCCAGGGACTTCGATCGTCACATTAAAAACACCAGCAGCCGCCGCAGCGGGGCCCGTTCCGGGCGTGCCAGCAGGCCGAGCCGGCGGAGCCTTTGGCTCAAAGAGTTTGCCGTCAATAAATACGTGCGTAACCACTCTTTCCTTCGAAAGCACATCTCCGCGAACGACCGTCAGGTTCGCGATCTTGCCCGTCTCTACCGATCCGGTGCGGTCTGCGATGCCGAATATCTCCGCCGGCGAGAGCGTCATCGCCCTAACGGCTGCATCCGTCGAAAGCCCGTTTTGTGTAGACATTGCCGCGTTTGCCGTGAAGTCGGCGAGATTCGTCAGTCCGCCCGATTGGAAGGCAAATCGAACACCGGCCTGTGCCAGCCTTCCCGCTACCTTAGGCACATCCGCACGAAAACGAAGCATCTCAAGGCTCTCGGGATCGGCATCCGGCGATGAAGCGGTCGTCCGCTTTGGGAAGTTGAGCGAGAGCAGGACCGCCGCATCAGCAGCCTTCAGCCGGTCCGTCACCTTCCCCGCTTCCTGCCCGCCGGCGATGATCAGCCGCAGATTGAACTCCTTTGCAAGGTCGATCGCACGGATGATCTCGATCTCTCGGTTCGCGTTGAAGATCAGCGGGACCTGCCGGTCGAGCACGGGTATCAATGCCTCGAGCGAAGCGTCCGCATCCGGCCGCCGCATTCCCCGTGGGTTTGACGCGTACATCTTCTCCAATTCCTGATGCCGCTTGGCGTCGTGCAGCATCTGGCGGATCGCCGAGATCGTACCGAGCAGCGAACCCGGATATTGGCCCGGGATGGTCGAAAACGAAACATGGAGCCCAACGGGAGATTTCACTACCATTCCCGCAACGTCTTCGCCCGCGAGATTTATGACCGCCGATTGACCGTTAAAGACGCCGGTGCGGCCGACCGAAAGTGCGGTTGTGAACCCTGCATTTCTTGCCGATTCGAACTGAGCCTCACCCGCACGCAGCTCGTCCGCAGTCCGGTCCTCGGGCCTGAGCCCGGCTGGATATCTGGAGTTCGATTGTGCCGCAGCCTGTTGCTGTGCCGCCGGTTGACCGGCCGGAGCGGCTGGACGTGCCTGAAGCCCGAGCGATGTGAGTGCGTCAAAGAAGCCGGGATAGACCGTATGCCCCGCCGCGTCGATCACGCGGGCATCCGCCGGAACCGCCGCCGATGCCCCGACCGCCTCTATCAGCCCGTCGCGGATAACAACAGTTCCGCGGTCGATCGTCGCCCCGCTTACGGTGACGATCCGGGCGTTCGTGATCGCTGTCGATTGTGCAAGGGCAGATGCGGGAAGCAAAAGGGCCGCAAAAGCGAACAAAAGGAGCTTCATTCTCATAAACAAGACTTTTCGGTGAATTAATGGAACGGAATCTTTACGCAGAGCATAAATGAAAAGTTTCATCAGCGCAAAATCGCACACATCATCAGCGCAAAATCGCCCACAAAAAAAGGCCCGGCCGTCGAGTTGCTAGAGTTGCGAAAGTTGCGAAGTTGCAGCGTTCGAAGTGCGGGATTCATCCCGTCGCCGAAGGGGACCAGTAAAAGAGCCGCGGGAATCTGTCGGTTGGGAATGCTATGCAAATTTCCTTCTGCCTTGGTCGCCTTCTGTGCTAGATTATCTGGGCGCACGTTTTCGGGGGCGCCGCATTCCAAGTTGCTATGAACGAACAATATAAAAGGAGTAACTTTGTGGGTTTTCGAGAACGGCTTGTACTGAGTTTCGTGTTAACCGGGCTGATGCTAATTGCCGCTGATCGCACGGCCGCCCAACCATTTGCGCTTGACGAAAAGATCAAACCGACGGAGCTTGTGCTTAGCGATTACGTCGGAACGGACGCGCGGTTGAAGGGCAAGGTCGCAGTGGCGGAAGTAACCCAAAAGGATGGGACGCTTTATTTTTTTGCGAAGGGCATCAGTATTTTTTCGCCCGTGGTACTTTTTGTCGAAACGGCGAACAAAGCAGATAAGCTCGTGGTAAGTCTTCATAAGAATACGTGGAACACGGTAGAGCTTACCGGCGAAACGGACTCCGAAGGGCTTTGGAGTCAGAATTTCAAGACGGGCGGCGACTTTGGCTTGAAAGTCTCGACGACAAAACTCCCCGCAAAATACCAAATAATTCTTTGGGTAGGCGACGAAGTTGACGTCGATATGCAATCACCTTTCAAACGACCGAACTAAAGGAGGAGCAACGATGAGATCAGTCACGCTTACACTCTTAATACTGGCTCTCGCAGCCGGAGCATTTTCCCAACGGAATCTCGGCAACGTTGACGGACTAGATAGGGTTATCCAATCCAGTTCCGAGATACGCAGCTTCGGTGAAGGCGAACGTAAAAGCTCGGTTGCAAATGCGGGCGACCGGATAGGCAAAGCTCTCGGAATTCAGAAAAGCGCAAAAGGACTTTACGAAGCGGCTGCCGCTTTGAGCAAAGGCGACTGTGCTCCAGATTTTTCCGTCAACGCTCAGGCAATGGTCCCGTCGTCGTGTTCCGAAGTGTTAAAAGGGCCCGCCGCGAGAAACGATACCGGTAGCGGTGAAGCGACCGAATGCGCGACCTGCTACGAAAATGCATACAAGAAGCTTAACGACGTCCGAAAGCGTCTTGCAAAACTGAAATGCCTCGGCAATTCGACAAAGAATTACGTCACCGCCGCATTTGCGTTCGGTGATTCTGTTGCTTCCGTACACGCAGTTCAGGGCCTTGCTTGGGCCCGCGAACGAAAAGCAATCTCGGAATCATATACGAAGTTCAAGGCAGCCTATGATTTAAAGTACAAAGAGCTTATGGGCGTGCTGCTGGAGGCGATGAACGATGTTTCAGAGTGCGAAGCAAAAAGCGGCAATCCTGATTGGTTCCAGCGATACGGATTCATGTATGTCGAATTCATGGCGGAGAGATACAAGCGTGTTGATTAAGTCGATCAAGTCTTTCGCGCTTATCGTGATTTCGGCGGTAACAGCGTTTGCTCAGGGCTCGGGGCCATTCTTGCTTGCCGGCGAACGTGTCAATCGCGGCCTCCCGGCACCGATATTCACGCTTTATGACGAAACGAACCGTCAAATGGCGATCGCACAGAATGGCGAGGTCCGCTGGTTCGACGCCGATCTTCGAAAACCGCCGATCCGCACGGCTAAGATCACCGAAGTTCCAAAAGCGGTGTTGACCGCCGAACAGGCCGCTCTCGCCGAAGAGGCAAAGCGTTTCCATCAGGCAACGTTCGGCGATTTGCCCGAGAATTTCTGCAGCGGCTGTGAATTGTATCAGCGTCCCGGCAGCCGCGAATTTGTCCTGACCGACCGCGACCGTCAGGTGTTCTTTTACTCGACGGCAACGGGAGCACTCCTGCGAAAATTCGAGATAAAGAAGCCGGCGCAGAAATTCGCTCCGGGCGCCTTTGCGATCAGCGACGATGGCAAAACGGTGCTGACCGAAAATACAGATCTGCGCAAAGCTTACCTTCACAACCTCGCCACGGGCGAGAAGTTGTTTGAGATCGACAAAGGCTTCTTCGATTCGGTCGGGCTATCGACCGATGGCACGACGGTATTCTTTATCCAGGGCAACATTCTCAGCCGATATTCTGTCGCAACCGGTAAAAAGGCGACCGCAGACTTTACGATTAAAGCCGACTCTGCAGGTATCATCCGCGTTTCGCCTGACGGCCAGCGGATCGCGTTCAACCTGTACAACAAAGCGATGGCGAACGCCGGACAAGCGATATTCGAACTGGAAACGCAGAAATTAATGGTGGCCGACCCGACTCTTGCTCACTGTGCGGTGTCGGTATTCACTCCCGACGGCAAGTTTCTCGCAGTCCATACGCCGCGATATCTTCATTTTGTTGATACCTCGACGGGAAAGCACTCATTCACCTACAGTTCAGGATATCCCGACATCTGGGACGCGGTCATCGATCCAAGCATTAGCCCCGATTCGACCAAGATCAGCTTTCGTCCCGCCGGCGGCATCGACGTTAACGCTCCATATTTTGTATTTGCCGACCTTTCCCAACCAAGGGAACGAATGGTCACAAAGCTAAAGTAAAGAAAGAAGGGGATGATCATCGCTACTCTTTCTCTAACTTCAAAAGAAGTTTCTTTCGTTCGAGGCCCCAGCGGTAGCCGGAGAGGTTGCCGTTTTTTCCGACGACGCGGTGGCAAGGGATGACGACGGCGACGCGGTTGCTGGCACAGGCCCGGGCGACGGCTCGCACCTTTTTCTTATCTCCGAGCAGTTCCGCGATCTGGCTGTAGCTGACGGTCTCGCCGTACGGTATCTTGCGGAGAAGCTCCCAGACCTGCATCTGAAACGCCGTCGCCTGAATGTCGAGCGGCAGATCGAGCTGCTTCTTTTTACCCGCGAGGTGTTTGATTATCTCGTCAACAAAGGTCTTCAGCACCGCTGCGTCTTCAACGAGCTCAGCTCTCGGGTATTCGCTCTTCAGATTTTGCTCAAGCTCAGCATCGTTGTCGCCAAACGCTACGTTGCACAATCCCTTGATCGTCCTTGCGACCAGGATACGCCCGAGCTCGCAGTCGGTTATCGTGTAATTGATCGCCACGCCCTGCCCGCCTTTCTTATATGCCACAGGCGTCATGCCGAGGTTCTCAGACGCCTTTTCATAAAGCCGGCTTGCAGAACCAAACCCCGAATCGTACATCGCAGTTACAACATCGCTGCCCTCTCGCAGCCCTTCTTTGAATCTTTTCATACGCATTGCCTCAGAGTATTTTTTAGGAGAAACGCCGATAATTTCCTTAAAGCTCCGCTGCAGGTGATACGGGCTCAGGCCCACCGCAGCAGCAAGCTCATCGAGCGAGCAAGGGTCTTCGGCTTCGAGTATTTCGCACGCTCTCAGGATCTTTTCGATCTTCGGATCAGCGAACGTGTGCTCTTTCGGTTTGCAGCGAAGACACGCCCGCAGGCCGTTGCTCTCAGCTGCTTGCCAGCTCGGGAAAAACGCGATGTTCTCTCGCTTAGGCAGCCGTGCCCGGCACGACGGACGGCAGTAAATGCCGGTGGTTCGAACACCAAGGAAAAACACGCCGTCAAACCGCGTGTCGTTCGCCTTTACCGCATTCCAGAAAACCTCCCTCTCCATGTTTGCGAGTGTATTCTCAGCGGAAATTAAAATCTATCCGAAAATTGCGGTAGAATTTTATTAATGAGTGCGATCATTCTTTTCGACGGCGTCTGCAATTTCTGCAATAGCTCGATAAATTTCGTTATCGAGCGAGACAGCAAGGGCTATTTCAAGTTTGCTCCGCTGCAGTCTGAAATTGGCGAGGAATTGGCCGCAAAGCACAATATAGACAAAGCCGAGGTCGATTCGGTGATCCTGATCGAAGACGAACGGGCTTACACGCACTCGACAGCCGCCTTGAAGATCGCTCGGCACTTGGACGGCGTTTGGTCATGGAGCCATGCGTTTGTTGTGGTCCCGAGAGCGATCCGCGACGTCTTTTATCGACTCTTTGCAAAGAACCGCTACCGGCTCTTTGGCAAACGCGACGCATGCATGATGCCTACGCCCGAGATACGGGCGAGGTTTTTGACATAAACGAAAGAGGGGAAATTATGAAAGCTATCTGGAACGAGGCCGTACTGGCCGAAAGCAATGAAACGGTTGTGGTCGAGGGGAATCATTACTTCCCCGCAGACGCGATCAAAAGTGATCACTTCAAGCCAAGCGAGACGCACACCGTCTGCGGTTGGAAAGGCACAGCCAGCTACTATGACGTCGTCGTTGACGGCGAAGTGAACAAGGACGCCGCCTGGTATTACCCCGAGGCAAAGCCCGACGCGAAGAACATCGAGGGCCACGTAGCCTTTTGGAAAGGCGTAAAGATAGTTGAGAATTGATAAATGAGAGTTAGCAGATGAGAAATGAGAAATGATAGATGAGAATTGAAAATGAGCAATTTTGCCCGCGATCGTTAAATGACACCGGCAGGTGAGCCGCTGCAGAACTTCGAGTAAATATTGTCATTTTCCATTTATTTATCATTTCTTATCTATCATTTATCAATTCTCCCCGAGCATGAGTTTTTCTCTAGAAATATTGGAATACGAGAAGCTTCTTGAGCTGATCAGCCGCAATGCCCAAACTCCGATGGGGATTGACCGGTTCGCGGAGTTGCGTCCAAAGACCGACCGTCGGGAGCTCGACCGCGATCTATATGCCATCTCGGAAACGATCTTGCTGAATGAAGAGAAGCAGGTCACTTGGTCGTTCAGCGGGCTCGAAGACCCGGCCGATGCCATCGCTATTCTGAAGATAACCAACGCGACCCTTGAGCCGAATCTCCTGCTTGAGCTCGCACGCGTTTGCAGCCAGGCCCTCTTCGCACGCTCGTCCGTCCAGCCCGAACGCGAGTTCGTCCCGGTGCTCTGGTCAATGGTCGAGCCGATCCCACCGACACTGCTCGGCGTGCTCGAAAAGATCACGAAAAAGCTTCTTCCCGGTGGTGAACTTGATGACTCCGCTTCGCCCGAACTCGCAAGGCTCCGCCGAGAGATAAACAACCAGCGTTCTCGCCTGACCAAGTCGCTCGAATCCGTGATACGAAGCTCCGGCGATGCCATTCAGGACGAGATAGTGACGATGCGGAACGACCGGTTCGTCATTCCCGTCAAGTCTGATTTTCGTGGAAAGGTGAGCGGCGTTGCCCATGGCTTCTCGTCCAGTGGAGCTACCGTCTTCGTCGAACCGCTCGAAGCTATCGAGGCAAATAACGAGCTCCAGAACCTCAAGGGCAAAGAGGAGCGAGAGATCGCCCGCATTCTCTTCGACATGACCGAATCGCTGCGGGAGAATCTGCCTGCGATCGAGACCGCCGTCAATGCCGTTGCCGAGCTCGATTTTGTAAAGGCAAAGGTCGAGTTTGCTCGCGTTTACAAAGCGGTTGTGCCCACAATATCCGATGACGGCACGCTTGAGCTTACCGAAGCCCGGCATCCGCTTCTTGAAGAGAATCTACGGCGTGAGTCGGAACCCGCTGCATCAGCGGCGGGCCAGTTCGGTGACAAAACAAACTGGCCGCCCACTAACGTAGGCGGTTCTGACATCGTCCCGTCGAGCTTCACGCTCACCGAAGACCGTTCCGTGATGATCATCTCCGGTGCAAATGCCGGCGGTAAGACGGTCGTGCTAAAGACCGCCGGGCTGCTTTCGCTGATGGCGATATCGGGCTTGCCCGTGCCTGCGAAGCTCGCCCGAGTTCCATTTTATCGCTCCGTTCTTGCAGACATCGGCGACCACCAGTCGCTCTCGGCGAACCTCTCGACCTTTTCCTCGCATATGTCGAATATCGCCTCGATGATCGGTGAATGCAGGCCGCCTTCTTTGGTCTTGCTTGATGAGGCTGGGACCGGCACCGACCCCGAAGAAGGCTCGGCACTCGGCGTTGCCATCGTCGATCACTTCCGCCAAAAGGGTGCTCAGGTGATGGCCTCGACGCATTATCGCGGGCTTAAGATCTACGCCGCCAATGATCCGAGCGTGATCAACGCCTCGGTCGAATTTGATGAAAAGACGCTCCAGCCGACCTACAAGCTGCTGATCGGGCTCGCCGGTGCTTCGTCGGGAATTGAGATCGCACGGCGTTTCGGGATTCGGCAGGATGTGATCGATGCCGCAAGAGCGAACCTCGATGTCTCCGCTCAGGACGCCGAGAACTACCTGCTCAAGCTCCAGACCGAGACCCGGCAGGCCGAAGACCTTCGCATCGCCCTCGAAGAAGAGCGAGAAGCGACCGCGATGAAATACGCCGGGCTTGAGATCGAAGCCTCAAAGAAGGAAAAGGCTCGACAAAAAGAGTTCGAACGCTCGCTTGCCGAGACCCTCGACAACTTCGACCGCCAGTCGAAAGCCTTCATCGCATCGATAGAGGACAAGGCCCTAAAGAACAAGCTCGAAAAAGAACGCTCCGCCCGCAAAGCCGAGCTCAACCGGGCAGTTGTCTCAAAGGTTCAGGGTTCGGAGTTCCACCTTCAGGTGGCCAACCGTGAGCGTCAGACGGAGCCAGCTAAAGCTGGAACTCCAAGCATCAGCGACGGGCCTCTCGCTATCGGCTCAAAGGTCCTCACCTCCTTCGGCACTGTCGGCACTATCGAAAAGCTTGATAAAGACACCGCCGAGGTCCTCGTCGGCAGCATCCGCATGCGTGAAAAGCTCGCGAACCTTCAGGGCGTAAGTTCAGAATCAGGAGCGATAGCGACCGGGTCCCGCAGCACTTCGGCGGACAGGTCTCTCAGCAAACCCATCGACGCTCCCGATGCCGCCGCCGAACTCAACCTCATCGGCCAGACCACCGCCGAGGCCGAATACGAACTCGACCGCTTCATCGACGAGGCCTACATTGGCTCGCTTCCCCGCGTCCGCATCATTCACGGCTTCGGCACCGGAGCCCTCAAAAATTACGTCCACCACTTCCTAAAAAATCACGAACTAGTCGAACGCTTTACCTTCGCTCCCCCAGACCAAGGCGGCCACGGTGCCACCATCGCCGAGATCAAGCTCTAGCCGCCCTCTAACGGACGGCTTTGAGCAAATTGTTGACAGCTGCGATCAAAGGCTTACGGCTTAAAGCTAATGGCTTAAAGCTTGAAAAAGCACATCCGCAAAAACCGCCCACCGCTCACCGCCCGCGGCCGCCCTTAAATTGCCACTAGCTTTAGCTAGTGGACAGGTATTTAACATCGCACCGGCTTTAGCCGAACCGGATCGCCGATCATTGGGCTAAAGCCCGGAGCATTTTTTGGACCTTTTCCACTAGCTGAAGCTAGTGGCAATTGATAATCGCGGCGTCGGCCGAGCCGAAGCCCCGGGGAGAATCCGGCTTGGCCGGTGGGCATTGCGGAAAGGCTTGCCTTTCCGTCTGGCATTCTTTCTTCCACAGGGCTCTGCCCGCCGATGTGCGGAAAGGCTTGCCTTTCCGTCGGGCTCTCACATTGAACGAAGCTACGCCTCCGCTCGAATTCTTCCCCAAAGGCGAAGACGTGACTGAAACGTCCTAAGCTGCGGAGCAGCGGCATACTTGTAGCCCCACGTGAAGCAAAGACGTGACTCAAACGTCCTAAGCTGCGGAGCAGCGGCATATCTGTAGCCCCACGTGGAGCGAAGCGGAACGTGGGGTTGCGGCCACCACATCGACCAAAGCCCGTGAAACGGGCGGCATAGCCCAATCCAAACCAACCCGCTCCCGGAGATCCCGAGCCTTTCCGCACACCATGGCTGCAGGCCGCAAGAATCTAAACAACGCAAACAGCCTCGCAAGCCTTCCTTCTCGCTCAGTGCTAAATGATATAGTCTCTAGGTACATCGAAGAGCTACATGACGCATTCAAGATTCTCCGCTTTCGTAGTCCTTTTGCTCGCGTTGGCCGTAAACGTCGCGGGCCAAAATACTTCAAATTTGTTCCTGTCTGACCAAACGGAGAATTCATTTTGCACCGAAGATGTAAGGCTCCGGATCGACACGTTATTGGTCGAGTTACAGCAGCGTCCGGGCTCCGTAGGTTACGTAATCGCAAGTGCCGACCGGTCGATTCCGGGCAGGTTCTTGAAGTACTTCACGAATTTCCAATTGCATGTTGGATTTCGTCGTTTCGATACCGGCCGCGTCAAATTCTACCGAGCCCCCGACGGCGACTCGATGCGGTTCGATTACTGGATATCGGTCGATGGTGTGACCACGCCCGAGCTTCCGCCGCACTACCGCTCAGCCAAGATCGTTGAGCCGACACTTTTCGATTCGAGTGAGATCATTAAGATCACAAAAGGGGTTGTCGAATTCGGGTACGGCTTTGAAACAGCCGAACCGTGCGATTGGGGCTTGCGTCTCAACGATTTTGCGATGGCCGTTAACGCAGATCCAAACCTGCAGGCGTATCTCGTCGCCTCAGCCGGAAAGCGGAATCGAGTTGGATTCGTACGCCGTGCTCTGCAGATCACATCAAGGACGCTTTCGCGTGAGCATGGAATAACGGCAAGCAGGATCAAAACAAGCTTTGCCGGCGTTCTCCAAGACGACGAGATGCAGCTGTGGCTGGTTCCCAAAGGAAGCCCGGCACCAACATTCCGACCCGCCACATCGCCTTACAAATAACCGCTCACTGCTCCATTTACAGTTCCGGCGGCCAACAACTGATAGCTGAAAGCTGGTTATAAAAATCTCTTTACCGCTCGCCGCCCTTTAGCCGCACAAACGCCCCGCCGATCTCGCATGGTAAAAAAGCGTCTGTGTCCTCGTCTGTGTCGTCTGTGGTTGAAAATGTTGGAACACAGAATTCACAGAACAAGCACACAGAATCCACAGAAGCGAGCGCTCAACAGTATTACCGCGGCCGGCTAAAAGCTGAAAGCTTAGAGCTGATCCCAAAACTCTCCTTATCGCTTACTGCTCACGGCTCACCGTTTCCCCCTTCCATTTTATCCATATCATCCATTTCTCCCGTATCTCACGGATCGTTGTTTCATAACGCACCTCAGCGGGGGAGAATGGCGGGATGAGAGATGAATACAACCCGATTGACGACGACGATGATTTTGATGACGAGGCGGAGGCCCGGGAGCGGTATCCGTTTCTTTATGATGATGACGACGGCGAAAGCGACGGGCCGAGTACCGATTCGGGTGATGTTTCTGCCCCAGATGCGCTGAATAACACCGGCGATCTCGCACACCGCGAAGCGGCTAACCCAACAACATCCACCGAAACCGCTGATTCCGAAGAACCGGACGAATTTGCCGGCCAGCCGGACTATCATTTGCTTCCGCATTTGCCCGAGGATGTCCTTCCGCGGATGCGGTACCGCCGCTACGACAGCATCTTTACGGCCAGCCCGGCGTATCTTTATTTCACGAACCCGAAGATCAACGACCGGCGGCCGCGACTTTTTGGCGAACACTGGGCCGAGGGCGAGCTCGGCATTCTGTTTTCCGATACCGGTGCGGGCAAGAGCGTCCTCGCGACGCAGATCGCCCAATCGATCGCGTCGGGTGTTCCGATCGAGCCGTTTGGCCTCGACGTCCCGGCACAGCGGGTCATCTATTTCGACCTCGAGCTGACCCGCGAGCAGTTCGACCGCCGCTATTCAAATGACGACCCGAACGCCCCGGCCAAGTTCCCGTTCCATCGCAATTTTATCCGCAGCCAGCCGCGGGCCTATGACCAACTGCCCGAGGATTTTGGCAGCGAGACGGAGTTCATTACCAGCTCGATCGTCCGGCTTGTTCAGTTCTCAGAGGCGCCGATCGTCATAATTGACAACATCACCTGGCTCAACAATTCAGCACAGACGGGCAACGCCGCCCCGCGGATAATGAAGGCCCTCGCTAGCATCCGGCGGGAATATGGCCTCTCGGTCCTCGTCCTTGCCCATACGCCAAAGCGTTATGCCGCCTGGCCTTTTACGCTCAACGACCTGCAGGGCTCGAAGATGATCGCCAACTTTGCCGACAGCGTCTTCGCCCTCGGCCGCTCGCGGCTCGGCCCGGACGTCCGCTACCTGAAGTGCCTCAAGCAGCGAAATAGCTTCGGCGAAACGGACGACCGCGTCGCAACGCTCCGGATCAAGAAGGACACCTGCTGGCTCGGGATGGAGTTCGAAGGCCTCACCGACGAACGCGACCACATCGGCTGGATGACCTCGCCGAAAGAGCCGGAGCGAATGCACCTTATCAAAGAGGTAGCGGAGCTGAGCGGCTTGGGGCTTACCCAACGGGAGATCGGCGAGCGATTAGGGGTTTCGGCCCCTACCGTAAATCGCTGTTTGAAGGTGGCAGCAGGATGAACGCGATCTTGTTTCACCGTGTTTCAGTGTTTCACGACGTATCAGCCTTTCAGCTTGTTTCAAGAAACGCCCGATCCGGTTTAGAAATGAAACACCGCTTGCAGATACCGTTGGGCGAAATTGAATTCGCGGGCAAGCTATGCCACAAATGTATGCTAAGAATGGCGGAACATAATATGACCAGATTGATAGAATGCGTGCCCAATTTCAGCGAGGGCCGGGACATGGCGGTGATCCGGCAGATCACCGGTGAGATAGAGCGGATCGACGGCGTAAAACTGCTCGACGTTGACCCCGGTGCGACAACGAATCGTACCGTCGTGACATTTGTCGGCACGCCGGACGAGGTCGTCGAGGCGGCCTTTCAGGCGGTCCGGAAGGCACAGGAGCTGATCGATATGCGTCGGCACAAAGGCGACCACCCGCGGTTCGGAGCGACCGACGTCTGCCCGCTGGTTCCGGTCTCGGGCATCTCGATGAAAGAGACGGCGGAGTATGCGAGAAAGCTCGGGCAGCGGATCGGCGAAGAGCTGGGCATCCCGATCTACCTCTACGAAAACGCCGCCTCGAGCGAGGTTCGCCGCAACCTCGCCAATTGCCGCGAGGGCGAATATGAAGGACTGAAGGACCGCATCACAACGGCAGAATGGCGGCCGGACTTCGGCCCGGCGGAGTTTAAGGAGAGCGTTGCCCGCTCGGGAGCGACGGCGGTCGGCGCTAGGGACTTCCTGATCGCCGTGAACTTTAACCTCAACACAACATCGACCCGGCGGGCGAACGCCATCGCCTTCGACGTCCGCGAGAAAGGCCGCCCGAAACGCGAGGGCCACCCGATAACCGGCAAGCCGATCCTCGACGAACGCGGCGAGCCGGTGATGATCCCCGGAACGCTCAAGGGCACAAAGGCCATCGGCTGGTTTATCGAAGAATATGGCATCGCACAGGTCTCGATGAACATCACGAACCTTTCCGAGACGCCGCTCCACGTCGCCTTTGACGAGGTGAGCAGCAAGGCCGCCGCCCGCGGCATCCGCGTCACGGGGCTTGAGATCGTCGGGCTCGTGCCGAGAGCAGCGATCATCGACGCAGGCAAGCATTACCTTACCAAGCAGAGCCGTTCACACGGCATCGCCGAGAGCGAGATCGTGAAGATCGCGATCAGGTCCATGGGCCTCGACGACCTCAAGCCATGGAAACCGCAGGAGAAGATCATCGAATACGTACTGGCCGCCGAGGCAGCCGGCACGAGGCTAATCGATATGACGTGCCGCGAATTTGCCGAAGAGACGGCGTCCGAATCGCCCGCACCCGGCGGCGGCTCGATCTCGGCCTACTTGGGAGCACTCGGTGCCGCCCTCGCCGCGATGGTCGCGAATCTCTCGTCGCACAAGGCCGGTTGGGACGAACGCTGGGAAGAGTTTTCGGACTGGGCAGTCAAGGCTCAAGAGATGAAGGAAGATCTGTTGCGGCTTGTCGATGAGGACACGGAATCATTCAACCGTGTGATGGCCGCATTCGGCCTGCCGAAGGGAACCGACGAAGAAAAAGCGGCCCGCACCGCCGCGATCCAGGAGGCGACAAGATACGCGACCGAGGTTCCATTCCGCACGATGGAGCGGGCGTGCGATTCGTTCGAGGTGATCCGGGCGATGGCCGAGCACGGCAATCCAAACTCGGTAACGGACGCCGGAGTCGGAGCACTCTGTGCACGCTCGGCGGTGATCGGGGCGTTTCTTAACGTCAAGATCAACGCCGCCGGTTTGAAGGACAAGGACTTTGCCGCCGATCTGCTCACACGCGGAGCCGAGATCGAGCGGCAAGCGAATGAAAAGGAGGCCGAGATATTAGCGATCGTCAACGGCAAGATCTGAGCCGGGTCAGCTACCGTAACCGATCGACACAGCAACGTAGAGGACGACGAAACCAAGGATGAAGAGAAAGATCTGCAGCGGCAAAATCCATCGGGCCCACTTCGTCCAGGAGATGCCGCCCAAAGCGAGTGCACCCATAAGGACGGGGCTCGTCGGGATGATCATGTTGGTAAAGCCATCGCCCATCTGGAAGGCGAGAACGGCGGTCTGCCGGGTAACGCCGACGAGATCGGAAAGCGGAGCCATCAGCGGCATGGTCAGTGCCGCCTGGCCGCTGCCTGAGGGAACGAAGAAATTGATGAAGGTCTGTCCGGCAAACATCACCATCGCTGCGGTCGCGGAAGTCGTGCCCTCAAGCACGGTTGCCATAGCGTGGAGAATGGTGTCGATGACCTGGCCATCTTGCAAGACAATGAGTATTCCGCGGGCGAGGCCGATGATGACGCCGGTTACGGCAAGCTGGCGAACGCCCTCGGAAAAAGCGGTCGCAGTGCCGTTGCCGCCGAGTCCGCCGACGATCCCCATCAGCAAACCGATGCCGATAAAGAGAGCCGAGATCTCGATGATGTACCAGCCCTGGCCACCCTGTTCCGGCGGAAGCACGCCCCAGACGAGCAATGCCAAGCCGACGAAGAAGATCGCGAGCACGGACTTCTGGCGGCCGGTGAACGACGTATCCTCGTCATTTAAGTGCAGGCCTTCGTTTCGCCGAGTTTCGTCCGCTTCGAATGTCGGACTGATTTCGGGCGAGCTACGAACTCGACGAGCGTGCCACATCACGAACGCGATCCCAATCGCGGTTACTATCAGCCAGAGCCCCATCCGAAAGCCCGAACCCGAAAACAACGGAACACCGGCAATACCCTGTGCGACACCGACCGTGAATGGATTGAAGAACGCCGCGGCAAAGCCGGTCATCGAGCCGACGATCGGGATCGCCGCCCCGGTGACAGAATCATACCCGAGAGCGAGCGCGAGCGGAACGAAGATCAGTACAAATGGCACGATCTCCTCCGCCATGCCAAACACCGCACCGCCGAGCGAAAAGAGCGTCATGAAAAGCGGGATCATGATGACGCTGAGCGACTTCGACCGTCGAGATGCCTGCACCAGCCGCCGCAGTCCTGCATCGACCGCTCCGGTCTGCTGGAGTATCGAAAACGCACCACCGACGAGAAAAACAAAGGCGATGACCTGGACGACGTCCGGGTCTGTGAAGCCGAGGATCGGGGCCTTGAGTATCATCCCGGCCGAATGCAAGAGCGACGCAGCAACGCCCTTTTGCTCCACTTCTACTCGTTCATACGTGCCCGGCACGACAACCTCTCGTTTGCCGACGCCTTGCACTTCCATCTCCGAACGCTCATACGCTCCCGGAGGTATGATCCACGTCAGGACCGCCGCAAAGACGATGATCACGAAGACGATAAGTGCGGTATCGGGCGACTTGAAACGAGAGAAAAATGAGTTTTCGTCAGCTTTCATGGTTTTATCTTGGACGACGGGCGGAGATTTCTTTGGCGATGTTATTCGCCATATCGGGCGGTGTCAAGGTGTTTGCCGCAAGAGCCGCAAGCCCTGGTTGCGGCCAGAGCACCGCAGCGATAAGTTCAGGAGGGGAAACGAGCAAGGGACGAGATGTGCCCTGAGCGGTTGGGACGACGGAGTCTTATGGATATGAGTAGCCCTGTTTTGCCAGAAAAAGTCATAAGCCTGGCGGAGGTGATCCGCAGTCGCGGGGGCCGGGCAATGCTCGTTGGCGGTTGCGTCCGCGATGAGTTGATGGGCATTGAGCCGAAGGATTGGGACCTCGAAGTTTACGGAATTGAGCCCGACGGCCTGCGTGAGTTACTGGATAAATTTGGCGATGTGAAAGTCGTCGGTGAGGCATTTGCGGTCTATAAGCTTGGCAATGATCTCGATGTCTCTTTGCCGAGACGTGAACGCAAGACCGGCCGCGGGCATCGGGGCTTTGTAGTCGAGGGCGACCCCGATATGTCGTTCGAAGAGGCGTGCTCGCGTCGTGATTTTACGATCAACGCGATTCTCAAAGACCCGCTGACCGGCGAGGTCATCGATCCTTTTGATGGTCGAGGCGACATCGATCGCAGGATTCTGCGAATGGTCTCGAAAGAAACTTTCGGCGAGGACAGCTTGCGTGTGCTCCGTGCGGCCCAGTTTGCGGCGCGATTCGAACTTACGGTTGACGAAGAGACGGCGGAGATCTGTCGGTCGATCGACGTCACCGACCTGCCAAGAGAACGCATCTGGGGCGAGCTCGAAAAGCTACTTCTGCAGGCACGCGAACCCTCGATCGGGCTCAAGTTGCTCTACGACCTCAATGTGGTCAACCAGCTTTTTCCTGAGCTGCAGGCATTGGTCGGAGTGCCGCAGGAGCCGGATTGGCATCCCGAGGGCGACGTAGATGTGCACACACTGATGGTCGTTGATGAGGCACGGCGGCTGATCGACGGGCTCGATCATCCGCGTCAGATCACGGTCATGCTCGGTGCACTTTGCCACGACCTGGGAAAGCCGCCGACGACCGAGTTCGTCGAGGGCCGCATTCGCTCTCGCGGCCATGACGAAGCCGGTGTCGAGCCTACGCTTGCCTTCCTAGATAGGCTCGGCGTTTACACGCAGGATGGACTTGATGTCCGCGGACAGATCGTCGAACTGGTTCGTTATCACCTAAAACCCGGCGAATATTACAACGCGATGTACCGTGGCAATCCGGTCGGAGATGGAGCGTTTCGTCGGCTCGCAAGAAAGGTCGAACCCGACCTGTTGTACCGAGTCGCAAAGGCCGACAGCCTTGGCCGCTATCCGGACGGCGACCGCAGCAAGATGATCTTCGGCTCCGAAGCCCAGGAATGGTTCATCGAACGCGTTCGCCTGCTCGCTGTCGAAAAAAAGGCACCGGACCCGATATTGCTCGGCCGGCACCTGATAGATCTGGGCTTAACGCCCTCGCCTGAATTCAGACGCATTCTGGATGCGGTCTACGAAATGCAGCTCGACGGCCAGGTCAGCGATCTTTCCGAGGCCATCGAGCAGGCAAAAGTGCTGTTCGAACATTGATGCTAATCTGGCTATTGCAATGCCTCGGGTGAAGCGTGAAACGCCAGTACAAAAGGCAGCCGCGTTCGACTGCCTTTGTTTCTCTATGATCAGGCTACTAAGCCCTGCCTTCAAGGAACGCCTTCAAGCGACGTGATCGTGAGGGATGCCTAAGCTTCCTCAACGCTTTAGCCTCAATCTGGCGGATACGTTCGCGGGTGACTGCAAAGTGCTGGCCGACCTCTTCGAGCGTATGTTCTGACCCGGTCGAGCCGAGCCCAAAACGCATCTTGATGACCTTCTCCTCGCGTGGAGTAAGGGTCGCAAGAACTTCATCAGTGATCTCGCGAAGGTTTGAGAAGGTGACCGATTCGGCCGGGTTGAGTATCGAGCGGTCCTCGATGAAATCCCCGAGATGCGAGTCTTCCTCTTCGCCGATTGGTGTTTCGAGCGAGATCGGCTCTTGGGCGATCTTGAGTACCTTTCGGACCTTTGAAACGGGGATGTCCATCCGCTTTGCGATCTCTTCGCTCGAAGGTTCGCGGCCGAGTTCCTGTACAAGCAGCCGCGAAGTGCGGATCAGCTTATTGATCGTCTCGATCATGTGCACCGGGATGCGGATCGTCCGTGCCTGATCGGCGATGGCACGCGTTATCGCTTGCCGGATCCACCATGTCGCGTAGGTCGAGAACTTGTAGCCACGACGCCACTCGAACTTATCGACGGCTTTCATTAGGCCGATGTTGCCTTCCTGGATCAGGTCGAGAAACTGGAGGCCACGGTTCGTATATTTTTTGGCGATGGAAACAACCAGACGAAGGTTCGCCTCGACGAGTTCGCGTTTTGCTTGGTTGGTTTCTGCCTCGCCAACTATGATCGTTTGCAGTGAACGCTTGATCTCGAGTGCAGGAATACGGTATTGCTCTTCGATCTCGCTGATCGCCGTCCTCTCCTCACGTATGGCTGCATTGATCTTCCGTTTCTCTGCCGGAGTGACCTTGCCGCGAGCGATCTTACGCTCGTGCTTTTTGATAACGGACTCGTGGCCCTTTATCTGCTCTACGACCTGTTTGATCTCGAGGATCAGAAGCTGCGAGGCGTATTCGGTCAGGTTAATGGCCTTGATCTCGCCCGCTACCTCAAGCCGAAGCGAGGCGGTTTGCCTGCGGAGACGGAGAAGCTTTTTACCCGGTTTCGGTTTGCCTTTCTGAGCTTCTTCTTCTTTAGCAAGGGCTACATAGGACTTAATTGTCGCCGCATACGTCTTCTTGATCCGTTCGATGCCTTCGAGCGTCCAGCGAAGATACTCCTCGGCCTTATCCTCTTCGACCGAGATCTCGGCCTGTTCGGCAAAGATCACAGATTCGCGAATGCTATGTACGCCCGTTTCGAGTTCTGTCCCGAGTTGAATAAGCCTCTCGACTGCGATCGGCGAACGAGTGATCGATTTCTGGGTCTTTATTTGTCCACGTTCGATCCGCTTTGCAATGGCAACCTCTCCCTCGCGGGTGAGCAACGGGACGATACCCATCTCACGGAGGTAAAGCCTTACGGGATCGTTGGATTTATCAAGAACACCAGCGGAGAGGTCAAGGTCGAGGTCGTCCTCGTCATCTGTCTCCTCTTCTTCGTCCAGAGCCAGATTCTGTGCTTTTTCAAGTAGCTTGGCGTCGGTTTCTGCAACCGAAATGTTCGCACCCTCAAGGCGTTCGAGAACATCCTCGAGGTCCTCTGCGGACATCATATTATCAGGCATTTCGCGATGCAGTTCGTCGAGGCTAAGGAACTTCTTTCGCTTACCGATGGCCACCAGGCGGTCCATCAGGTCTTCTTTCTCGTTGTAATCGGCCATAAGTCAAAACGATTTGGATTAAACGGGGCACCAAACCGTTGTCATCAATTTAAGTCTGCAAATCTTTTCCGAACGCTAAAAGCTCAGCGGCATCGCCACAAGAACTAAACCATCTATGTTATCAGATTTCCTTGATTTTACTAAGAAGGTCCTGGCGTATCCGTGCGAGTTCGAGCTGTTCGCCAACGAGTGAGTTGAGGAGTGCTACGTCGGTCGAGTTCTCAGCGGCGATCAGCTCTTGGGCGATCGAGCCTAATCTGTTGTCGATGGCGAGTTTACGAAGCGTGCAGATGCAGTTTTCGGCAGAGCGGAGCAAGTCGTCGATGACCTCGCCGGGCTGCCTTTTCGGCTCTACCAATTGAAGCATTCCCGTGATGTCGTGGAGCATCTCGTCATCGGCAAAAAGCATGTGGAGCTCATCGGGCGTTGGCAGGTTGCCGTTCGCCATCCGGCTCATCAGTGCTTGAAAGATCGGGCCGGTGACGAGGTCGGAGTGGTCGGTCACCTCAAGGCTCGAAAGAACGATCTCGCAAAGCTCGTGGTCGTGGACGATCATCTCAAGCAGTTGCTGCTCGGCGATGGTGATCCGCGAATGATGCAGCCGGCGGACCTGCTTTCCGATCGAGACCGCATCGACAGCCGCCGACCGGACCGAACGCCAGAGGTCGCGTTTGATCGGCTCATCATCAATGCGATAAAAGGTCATCGCCTGATCGAATGACTCGCGTTTTTGGATCGGGTTCTTGATCGCACCAATCGCGGGCATGGCTTCGGCGATCGCGTCGGCTTTGTCTCGCGGGTTCGCGAGCTTTCGGTCGCGGAGCGAGGCATCGAGCGTAAAGGCGAGAAACGACTTCGCCTTGCCGCGTGCTTCGTTATACGCCTCGGGACCATTCGCACGGATGAAGTCGTCCGGGTCCTGGCCGTCCGGCAGCACAAGAACCTTGATATCGAAATCCTGCGGAAGAAGTTCCTCGATCGCCCGACGAGCCGCCTTTATGCCCGCCGAATCGCCGTCGTAGTTGATGACGATGCGTTTGGTGAAGCGTGATAGCAGCTTTGATTGCTCGGGTGAGAACGCCGTTCCGAGGCTCGCGGCTACGTTCGAGACGCCGAACTGATAAAGGGCGATCAGGTCGAGATAGCCCTCGACCAAGATGGCGAACTTCTTCTGCCGAATGGCATCTTTCGACTGAAAAAGCCCGTAAAGATGCTGGCCTTTCACGTAAGCGGGCGTCTCCGGCGAGTTGAGATACTTCGGTTGGTCCTTGCCCATTGCCCGGGCACCGAAGGCGACGGGGTTGCCGTTGACGTCAAGAACAGGGAACATTATCCGCCCGCGGAAACGGTCAAAAACCCTTTCTTTCTCTTCATTTACGGAGACAAGCCCACTTTGTTCGATAAGCTTCTCGTCGGCACCTTTCGCTTTTAGATGACCGAGCAATGCATCCCACGAATCGGGTGAAAAGCCGATGCGAAACTGCCGCTGGACGTCTTCCGAGATGCCGCGGCCCTCCAGATATTCACGTGCCGCCTTGGCCTGTTTGCTTTTGCCCTGAAGCTCCTGTTCCCAGAATTCGAGGGCTATCCGGTTCAGCTCGATGACCTGTTCCGAGAGCTGCTTCTTCTCTTCCTTTCGCTTTTTGCTTTGCTGATACTGGCCGTCGTCGATGGGTTCGGGCAGCGGCACGCCGTTCATTTCCGCGACGCGTTGGACGGCCTCGGGGAAGTTCAGACCCTCCATTTCCATCAGAAAAGTGAACGCATTCCCGCCCTTCCCGCAGCCGAAGCACTTGTAGAAACCCTTCGCCGGATTGACCGAGAACGACGGCGTCTTTTCCTGATGAAACGGACAGCAAGCCATCCAGTTCGCCCCCTTCTTCTTGAGCGGAGCATACGGCTCGATCAACCGCACCAGATCAGCACGGTCCTTCAGGTCATCAATGAAATACTGGTCGTAAAGCAAGCCAGAATTATACCATTCAACTCTAATCAAACAGGAAAAGGTGTCTGAGGGTGTTTGGATGTTTGGGTCTTTGAGACACGGTGGGTTCGGAGAATCGACCGCCAACGCCCTCCGCCTCCGGGGGCCAAAGGCTCTAGTCACCTTGTAACTAACAGTTGTGGTGCTAGAAAGTGTTAGAAGTTTGGTGGTTTGGGTGTTTAGGATAATTAAGCCCTCCTCAGGCGGCTTGCCGCTCTATTTAGTGGGGTACGAAATGCGACAGCCCTGCTCCGGCGGCTTGCCGCTCTATTTGCGGAAAGGCTGAGCCTTTCCGAGAGCTACCGAGCATCTCGCGGCTATGCCGCCGCTGCGGCATAGCCGCATACTTTCTTGCACCGCACGGAAAAGTAAACTTTTCCGCAAATAAAGCGGCAAGCCGCAAGAGAAGACAATGGAAACTCTAATCAAACAGGAAAAGGTGTCTGAAGGTGTTTAGATGTTTGGGGTGTTTATGTTCTATCGCCGTTTTGCAGGGAGAAACCAGTATTCGGTCTCCCACAACCATTCCTCTTTCCGATGTACGTAGTAAAAGCTGATCCGATCAGTCGGGAGTTTTGTGGAGTGTTCAAATGTGTCCCGGACGTCCTTGGCCGTCTGAAGCCGGGAGCTTACTGTCGGTCCGGCGATGACCACCCTCGCCATAGACCCGGGATTGTCCAAGATCAGCTTGGCAAAGAGGTCAGGGGAGAATGTTGGGCAAATACCGACTCTATCATCGCTACCGTACATGAAGGGTTTGGTCAGGTCCGGTTCCGGAAGGGCAATGGGCTTAAAGGCCGGAGCGTCTGCCCCAAGAGGCACCCGCCAGAATTGGCTGCCCGCCCCGATCTCGTTGCCGACAATCACTATGGAGATCCGTTCGCGATCAAATCGCCTCATGTAGAAACTCGTCTCAACGACCTTCTGAAACGCTCTCGGATTTCGTTTTGCTTCAGAGATCAGAACATAGCCACTGTCGCCCGGGTTATTCTGCAGCTCCACCATAAAGGCGTCGAGACGAGCCAAAACATCACCACACTGTAGATTCCCAAACTCATCGACCAAAACCGCCTTAGGCGTTTCCTGCCCCAGCGTCGACCCGAAGAGCGATACGGCAATGATCACAATGAAGGCAAAACGCCGCACCAGATCAGCATGCTCTTTGAGGACGTCGATGAAATATTTATCCGAAAACACGGCCGAATTATAACACTCAACTCTAATCAAACATTAAAAGGTGTTTGATGGTGTTTGAATGTTTGGGATGTTTAGCCTCTTGCGGCTTGCCGCTCGATCTGCGGAGTGCAGAATGCGAAGGCCTTGATTTGGCTGCTCAATGATGGGCGACATAGCCGCGTACATTTATTGCATCGTCCGGAAAAATAAACTTTTCCGCATTTCTAAAGACGGTTGGGTAGTCAAGCGCAATTCTAGGGTTCCGCCAGGAGGGGCGGTGCAGAGGGATCGAACGTTGACAATACAGATTCTTCACTTTGTGTAATTTGGTTTGTCTGAAGCGTGATTCAGACCTGTTCGAGTAGTAGCCGCTGTGGCTCACTCATTCATCTCTTCGAGCATCTTTTATGGAGGAACGTTCTCTTCGTTCCTTGCTACCCATGATGTATGGATCCGCTCTTCTTTCGTTTGAAAGAAGGTTGGCGTGGCCCAATCAAATAACGGTCATTTCAGACCGTGCGGAAAGACGGGCATTACCAACTGTGCGGCCACGCCGATCAAACTCATCTGCGGTGATGTTGTCACGCAGCATTATTGCGAGTTTGACCAAAAGTTTTCGAGAGGCAGCGGTTTTCACGACTGCCTTCGGTTTCTTTTTTGCAAGCCTTTTGCAAAAGCTTTTAAGGTGAGCATCGGACCTTGCCGCCATCTGGGCGGCCTGTCCCAGATAAAAGCGAAGCAACGGCGAACCGGCCTTGCTGACCTGTCCGAATCGGGTCTTACCGGCACTCGATCTCTCAAGCGGATCGAGACCGGCAAAGCTTGCAACCTGTTTCCCAACTCTGCTGAAACGCGACACGTCGCCCAGCGTGTGGATCGTTACCAAAGCTGTCAGATACCCGACACCTCTTTGCGTCTGAAGAAGGTCGGACCTCGTATCTGACGACGCTTTGGCCTTGAGCCACTCTTCCAGTTCGCTTATCCGATCGCTGAGTGAACCGAGTAGTGAGAAATACTGAGATCGGCCTAAGCTTCCGGCCTCATCCATATCAACTGCTTTGATCAGTTCTTGAAACGCGAGTGTTCTCATTCGACCTTTTGGGAGCCCAGCGTTATGGGCCAACGCCTGCAGCCGGTTATACACCTGCGTCCGCTGCCGGACTAGCGCCGACCGTAGCCGAAGTATCTCAAGTATCTGATTACTCGCAGGGGGGCGTCGCCAAAGTGCCGGAAACTCTCCGCGAAGCAGCAACTCAAGGATCAGCTCGGCATCGCGACGATCGTTCTTGTGTCTCGATGTCGCTCGTTTTCTTATCAAAACCGGATTGCCGACAAATAGCTTATGACCACTTTCAAAGAGCATGTTCTCGAACCAGACGGCCCGGGCCGAAGCCTCGATTCCAACTATTGCAGGCTCGCGAAGCGATGTGTAAAAGTGCCGAACCTCCTCCATCTTATGAACAAGATCCATAGTTTCACTTTCCCCACTTTCCGTATCGCACCAAGCAACCGTTTGCTGATGCGGATGAAAATCAACTCCGATGTACAATGTCATTGCGGTTTCTCCTGTCAAAGATCGAATCTGTTTCTTCTCGACATTGATTCTAATCCAACGTCACGAGAAACCGTCTTTATAACATCAAATAGAGCGGCGGAGCCGCGGGCCGGCTGAAGCCGGGACTCGATACCATCTAACATCACCGCAGCTGTAGGTTCCTAACACGGAATAACGCTGATTGCTGTTAGGAGGGCTCGAATATTTCTAACACTCCTTACACCCTCTGGCGGTGGTAGATACTTTTTTACTTGTTTCGCGAATAAAATGCTTGGCAAAGTATGCAACAGGTGTATTATTGTATATAACAGACGAATCATCTCTCCTTTCCGTAGTAAGGAAGGGTAGAGGGAGGCATTTCTTTTTTAAAAAGACAGAAATTAGAACCTGCGACATAGCTAGTAATTAATGGTTGACGTAGTGTAAATACTAAACTCAATACCACATTACGTAAACAGATCTATTTGTCATCGCCATTACGCAAACAACTCGATTTGTCATCGTGACCTAGCAGGCCAGTTCATCATCCGTAGGCAATCAGCTCGATCTCCTAAAGACCTAAGCCAATCTATTCATTGCCCTTATGTAAACACATTGATCTCTCACTGTGACCTAAGTAAGTCTATTTCTCTTTCTTTCCAGATCAACTTGAGCCGATCCGGTGGGCATTCCTATCTACCAACAGTTTGGACGTTACCTTGTGTTAGAACCTTTGCGTCGGGAGCTCCGAATTCGAAAGCCAGGCTGATAACACTTTTAGCACCAAATCTGTTAGTTAGAAGCTGGCTAGAACTTTATCTCGGCGATGGTGGCTCAGTTTCCGCCTTGTTTGGCGGGGCAAAGGCGGCATTCGCAGGCGAAAGCGAACTCTAATGCCGGTTGAAGTTGGGTAGCGGGGCTCTGTTTTACGGGTTGGCGAAGGTCGATGAGGTAGAAGCGATCGGCAGTGAAAACGTAGTCTTCGCCGGATTCGTCGATGATGCGGAGATAGCCTTCCGCCGCGGCATCTTTATCGGGAACGACGCGATAGAGCTTTCCGGTTTCAAGTGACGCCGGATACCCTTCGTTGCTTAGACAAAGTGCGAATTCAACATTCTCACACTCCATATTCTACAGCCGTGAGCTTAGGAATTCTTTCAGAGCATCGACACTGATGCGTTCTTGGGTCCAGGTGTCGCGGTCGCGGACGGTGACGGCGTTGTCTTCGAGCGATTCGTGGTCGATTGTGACGCAGAAAGGCGTGCCGATCTCGTCCTGGCGGGCGTAGAGTTTGCCGATGCCGCCGGTGTCGTCATAGACGGCGCGCATTGAGGGCTGCAGGTCTTTCTTCAGCCGCTTTGCCATCTCGACGATCTCGGGTTTGTTTTTCGCGAGCGGCAGGACGGCGACCTTGATCGGAGCCATCTCCGGCTTAAGCTGCAAGATGACGCGGGTCTCGCCCTTCTCGTTGGTGCGTTCGGTGTAGGCATCCATCATCACGGCGAGCAGAGTGCGGTTCACGCCGGTCGAGGGCTCGATTATGTAAGGGTAAAAACGCTCGTTGGTGGCCGTGTCGAAATACGAAAGGTCCTCGGTCGAGTCCGGATTGATGCGTTTGCCTTCAGCGTCTTCGGGCTTTTTCGAGTGCACGCGGAGGTCGTAGTCCGTCCGGTTGGCGATGCCCATCAGCTCGTCCCATTGCTTCGCCTCGTCCTCGCGTTCGGGGAAAAAGCGGTAGAGAATATCGACCGTGCGTTCGGAGTAATGAGCAAGCTCGTGCTTTTCCTGTTCGTAGTGTTTGAGGTTCTCCGGCGAGATGCCGACCGACCGCAGCCACTCGTCAAATCCATCGATCCATTCCTGATGCGCCGTCGCCGCTTCCTCGGGCCGGACGAAATATTCGATCTCCATCTGCTCGAACTCACGCGTGCGGAAAATGAAGTTACCGGGCGTCACCTCGTTGCGAAACGCCTTGCCGATCTGGGCGATGCCAAAGGGCAGCTTTCGCCGCGAGGTATCGAGAACGTTCTTGAAATTGATGAAAATGCCCTGTGCAGTTTCCGGCCGGAGATATGCCAGCGACGTCGGGTCGTCGTCCGCCGATGCGGCACCGACCGTTGTCCGAAACATCAGGTTGAAATCCTTCGGGTCGGTCAGGTTCGTCGAACCGCAGCTCGAGCAGACGAATTTCCCTTCGTCATTCTTATCGAGCTTATCCTGCCGCAGGCGGGACTTGCACTCGCGGCAATCGACGAGCGGATCGGAGAAGGTCGTCTCGTGGCCGGAGTATTTCCAGACGCTGCGGTTGAGGATGATCGAGGAATCAAGCCCCTCGATGTCATCGCGTTCATAAACCGCCCAGTTCCACCAGCTTCGCTTGATATTGTTTGCGAGCTCAACGCCGAGCGGGCCGTAATCCCACGACGAACCAAGCCCGCCATATATCTCAGATGCGGGATAAACAAAGCCGCGGCGTTTGGCAAGCGATACTATGGTCTCGATATTTGGTGCAGACATAATTGAAGAAAGGGCAAAAGAGAGATGTTACAACGAACCGCGGAAAAAGAGAAAAATGCGGGGCTCGGGCATCGGGCCGGTTGCGGAGTTCGCCGGTTGAGGATATCGTAACTGCGGGAATTGCGTGGTTCGGTACGGGAACGCAAAGTTCGGAGGCATTCTATGGGCTTATTCAAAAACAAAACAGATCTTCCGATAGCTGTCATTTTGCTGTCGGCGATGGTCATATCGTGTGCAACGTTTCAGGAAGTGACGCGCGGCGGCGCCTCAGAGAAAGCTGAAATTCTCAACGAAAGCGTTCCTGCCGGAATGGAACACGCCGAGCAGGATTATGAAGCGACTCAGCCATCGGCGTTCAAGATCATAATGCCACGGCCGGGCCAGATACTCCTTCAGGATCCCGACTCGCAACCGGTCGACATTGCCACGCTGGGCACGAAGGTGCGGGAAGTTTTAGGCACGAGGCCGCCCGAAAGCCGAATCGTTTACATCGCTGCGGCGGTCGATGTCCCGACCAGCGAATTGGCCGCGGTCATCGCTGAACTGCGGCGGCAAAAGATCGAAACCGTCAAGTTGCTCACAAGCGCACGCAACCCCGAAGCTGACGAGGGCGGTTTGTTTTCACAGCCGGCGGTTGCTCCGGACCGGGTTCTCGAGCTGAAAATTGAGCCCGAGCCTGAGCCTGAGCCCGAAATACGGCCCAATCCGCTATTGCTTTTCATAACTACCGGGCCAAGCGGAACGCCGGTGATAAACAATGAGCCAAAAGCCGACCTCAAAGCGTTGGCTACCTTGCTCAATGAAATTTTCGCTGACCGGGAGGCCAATGGAGTACTTCGAGCGAATACCAACGAGGTTGAGAAGACCGTTTTGGTGAAGCTTTCTGCTGACGAGCCCGATCGGAAATACGGCGATTTTGTAAAATTGGTGAACGCCGTCAAAGGCGGCGGGGCAAGTCCCATTGTGCTGACCGAGGGGATCAAGTTTCCAAAAGCTCCGGAAATCTCGAGCATTTTTGACGATATGCCGCCCCCGCCGCCGAACCGCAAAGATCCGCCGGACGTCATTTCCGGCGGAGTTCTAATCGGAAAGGCACGAAGCCTGCCGAAGCCGCCATACCCCGCGGCCGCCAAAGCTGTAAAGGCGACCGGTGCGGTTAGCGTTGAGGTAACGATCGATACTGAGGGCAATGTGATCGAGGCAAAAGCTGTGAGCGGCCATCCGCTTCTTAGGTCGGCGGCCGAGTCGGCGGCCCGGACGGCAAAGTTTTCGCCTACGATGCTCTCCGGCAAACCGGTCAAGGTCAAAGGAGTTTTGATCTACAACTTCCCCGGTGAATGAGCACTCGCGAGATAGTAAATTTGTCGGACAAAAAAAGGCCGCGGCATTTTGCCTCGCCCGGGTTTACAATAAAGGAATGAAGCTCTTGCCTGCATTCGCCGTCGCTCTCGTGCTTTTTGTTGGCGGGTTCGCACAGCCCGCGTGGGAAGCGGGGCTCGATGGCCGAATGGCTTTCTATCAGATGACCGATTTCGGTATTGTACTCGCCGGAACGGAGCGAAGCCTTTACGCCATTGACGGCGAGACCGGCCAGCGGCTTTGGCGACGCGAGACCGGCCGGATAAGAGCGACCGCGATCACCCCAATTCCCGACACCGATGTTCTTCTTTTCACACGCGACCTCGGAAGCCGATCGCGGCTCGCGGCTGTCGATCTGATCTCCGGCGGGCGGCTTTGGGAAAGCGAAAAGGTGCGGGGCGATGTCCTGCAGCTTGCCGCCGACCCGGAGCTTGATCTGCTCGCCATCGTCGTCGTCCGCGATACATCGGGCAGGCTCGGCAGCGAGATGAAACGCAAGCCCGTCATCCACATGCTGCGGCTTTCGGACGGCGAACAGCTTTGGCGACGCGAGCTGGACAGCGATGTTGAGATGATGCCGGCGGCGTTTGGCGAAGAAGGCAGCGAGGTCGCGTATACACTCGACAACTACCGTCCGCCGCTTCTGCTCGATGGCCGCCTGCTTGTCTTCTATGAGGGCCTGACGAGCTACGACGCACGAACCGGAGGCGAGAAAGAGCGTGAACGATTTAAGGTGAATGAGGGCGGGCTTGCCCTTACCGAAGCCGACCCGATATTCAACGATTCGCACATCTTCGTCTCAGGCCGCGGACGCATTCGGGCTGTCGACCGCTCGACCGGCAAGGCTGATTGGACCGCAAGCGACATCGGCTCGGCGGCGGAAATGGCACTCCTCGGCGAGACGCTTTACGTGCGAACGGGCGGCCAGTTCACCCGCCTAAAGGACGGCGAGACCGAGGGAAAAGGGCCGTACGGAGTTTCGGCGATCGATACCCGGACGGGCAAGGTCATGTGGCGTTACAAGGGCGCAGATAAAGGCATCACCAATTTCACGTTCGCCGATGAGGACACAATAGTGGTCGCCGACCGCGACGATCTGATCTTCATCGATGCCCGGACAGGCAAGGCCTCGGCGAAGTTTGAGCACAAGGTTCGGAGTGCGCAATTCGTCTTGCTCAATGAGCGGCGTGAGGTCGTGGTCGGCGGCCGCGACACGCTTGCGGCATTCCGCGGCGAACGGGAGAGTTGGCGGGTCCGCCACAAGGCACCGGACCGCGGTGTGCTGCGGATCGTGACAGGCATCGCTCTACGTGCGGTCGCTCTTTATTTTCGCTACGGCGGCATTGCAACTTCCGGGATCAATCTCGTCCGCACCGGCGGAAATGTCGTCGGCATCGTCCGCTCGCTGCGATGGTCCGGGCTGCGGCAGAGATTCGGCTCGCTCGACCTGACGACCCTCGCGAGCAATTCGGCCCGCGACTATCTAACCCGCAGGATCTATACATACGGGTCGATTGCTGAGTTTCCGCGGCTTGCCAATCGGATCGAGGGCCTTGCGGTCGTCCGCCCGTCGAGCCTCGTTCGCCGGGCCGCCGGACGAGCCTTGCCCTCCGGTAGCGACGTTCGCGAGAGCGTTCTGGAACGGCTCGACCCGGTTCGGCAAGCAGAGCGGCTCTCCGAGCACTTGCTCCGCCGAAAGCGTCTGGCCGAGCTTCGCGGCCGGCATATGTACTTCTTCACAGATCTGCCGCGACCCGCAGACCGCCGCGGCCTCATCGGCGTCAACATCCACACCGGCCGCGACGAACGCCGGATCACGATCTCAGACCCCGATCCGCAGTTCGTCACCGACGAATCTCTCGGCCTGCTCTACTCCGCCGACGGCAACAAGCTCAAGGCATTCCCGATCGTGCAATAACCGGACCCGATGATAATTCGACTTGGATAACGTTCGCCGCCATGACAAGGTTAAGGGCGTTCTAGTTTTCAGTTTTAATGCTGCGGAGTAGAACGCGGTTTGCTTAAAATGGCGTGATTACCGCAGCCAGGTCAGATCACGCATTTGAGTCCGAGATGTTGTTCGAAGGGGAGAAAATCCCGGTCGTTGTGGAGCAGTTCGTAACCATCGGCTATGCAGCGAGTGGCGATCAAGGTATCGATGGTCTTTCGAATGGTGACGCCTTTGGCTCGCAGCGTGATGTAGTTTCTTGCGGCCTGAATGGCTACGTCGCGGCCGCCGACCACAACAAAATCGGCAAGCCCGAGCAGTTTTGCGACTTCCTTAAAGGTCTTTGGATCGCTGCAGCCTTGCAGGACTTCGGTTAGTACAAGGTCGCCGATGATGATCGGCTTGATGCCGAGAATTCTATCCAGTTCCTCTGCCTGCGGCGTGGGCGAGCCGTTGATGTAGTCGATCCAGACGCTCGAATCAACGAAGATCATTTGTCAAGCCTCATTTTTTCGAGATCGCCTTCCCAGCGGAATTTCCCGCGAAGCTTTCGCATCTCTGCCTGGCGAGAAACGCGCAGGAGTTCCCGCAAAGCATGATCGACCACCGCGCGTTTGGTCTTCAGCCCGGTCGCTTTGAGCGTCTCGCGGATGAGTTTTTCATCGATCTCAATGTTCGTTCGCATGTGTATAAACCTGCCCCTTCATACACATCGTAACTTCACGTAGTTTCCTAAGTCAAGAAAACGCTGCGTGAAAGGCAGAAATGAACGTTCGGCAAACTCGGCAGAAAATTCAACGGACACTGCGTTGAGATCATTTAGACGCAGAGGACGCGGAGAGTTCCGCAGAGAAGTCGGCGGCCGTTTACTCTCATCCACTTAAACGAAACGGCGAGCTCCGCTTCGATCGCAGAGCTCGCCGATTTGTTTAGCGATTTGATGACGACTAATCGTCGTCTTCGTCCGACTTGTTTTCGCGGCTTTCGCCGCCGCGGTCGGCTCCGGCTGCTTTGCCTTTTTCTTCCATCAGGATGGCCTTGCGGGAGAGCTTTACTTTATTGCCTTCCCGGCCGATGCATTTGACCATGATCTGCTGGCCTTCCTTGAGCTCGTCGCGGACGTCCTTGACGCGGCGGTCTGAGATCTCGGAGATATGCAGCAAGCCGTCGAGCCCCGGCAGGATCTCAACGAAAGCACCGAAATCGACGATGCGCGAGACGGTCCCGAGATAGGTCTCGCCGACCTCGGCATCTGCGGTAAGTGCCTTGATGCGGGCGATCGCGGCCTGTGCGGCCTCGCCATCGGCGGTCGCGATGAGGATAGTTCCGTCGTCGGAAACATCGATCTTCGCACCGGTCTCTTCGGTCAATGCACGGATGGTCGAACCGCCCTTGCCGATAACGTCGCGGATCTTCTCAGGATTGATCTTGAGCGTGATGATGCGCGGAGCGTATTGCGAAATGTCTTCGCGGGGAGCGTCGATCGCTTTCTGCATTACCTCGAGGATGTGCAGCCGGCCTTTGCGGGCCTGCTCAAGTGCTTCCTGAAGGATCATCGCATTGATACCGGCGACCTTGATGTCCATCTGCAGTGCCGTAATGCCTTCGCTGGTTCCCGTCACCTTGAAGTCCATGTCGCCGTAGTGATCTTCGGCACCGGCGATGTCAGAGAGGATCGCGTAGCGATTCCCTTCCATCACAAGTCCCATGGCCACGCCCGCGACCGATCGCTTGATCGGCACACCGGCGTCCATCAGGCTCAGGATGCCGCCGCAGACCGAAGCCATTGACGACGAGCCGTTCGACTCTGTAATGTCCGAAACGATTCGGAGCGTGTAAGGAAATTCCTCTTCGCTCGGGAGCACAGCCTCGATCGCCCGGCGGGCGAGGTTGCCGTGTCCCGTCTCGCGGCGTGAGGTTCCGCCAAAGCGGCCGGCCTCGCCGACCGAGTAGGGCGGGAAATTATAGTGGAGCATGAAGCGGCGATCGATGGTTCCCTTTTCGAGGTCGTCCATGAATTGGCCGTCCATCTTTGTGCCGAGCGTTGTGGTAACGATCGCCTGCGTTTCGCCGCGGGTGAAGAGAGCCGAACCGTGTACACGCGGAAGCCAGCCGACCTCGCACGAGATCGGGCGGATCTCGCTGAACTTTCTCCCGTCTGGACGGCGGCGATTGCCGAGCATGTCCTCACGAAAGACCTTTTCCTTAAGCTGCGAGAATGCCTTGCCGGCCATCGTCCGCTTTGCGGCGTCGTCTTCGGGATAGCTCTCGACCACTTCTTTCTTGAGCGCATCGACCGCGGCATAGCTCGAAAGCTTGTCCTTGCCGGTGGTGTCGAGCGCCGAGCGGAGCCGGTCGCCGTAGTTCTTTTCGATCTCGGCAAGAATGGCCTCGTCAACGACCGCCGGAGCGAACTCACGCTTCGGAATCGCCAGAGCTTTGCCGAGTTCGATCTGCCAGAGACAGAGCCGCTTGATCTCCTTATGAGCAAGCATTAGAGCCTCGAGCATGATCTTCTCCGGGACCTCGTTGGCCTCGGCCTCGACCATCACGATCGCCTCTTCAGTTCCGGCGACGATGAGGTTCAGGTCAGATTCGCGACGCTCATCGTAGGTCGGGTTGATGACATACTTGCCGTCGATGAGGCCGATGCGGATACCCGCGATCGGGGTCACGAACGGGATGTCAGACAAATAAAGAGCACACGATGCTCCCGTGATCGCTATAACATCCGGGTCATTCTCGCTATCAGCGGAGATGACCGTTCCGACGACCTGCGTCTCAAAGCGATATCCATCCGGGAAGAGCGGGCGGATCGGACGGTCGATCAAACGACAGGTCAGGATCTCTTTCTCGCCCGGGCGTCCTTCGCGGCGGAAATAGTTTCCGGGAATGCGGCCAGCCGAATAGCTCGACTCGCGGTATTCAATGGTCAGCGGAAAGAAGTCTAGTCCTTCTCTCGCCGTCTTCATGCTTACTGCCGTGACGAGCAGCATGGTGTCGCCGTAGCGGATAACGACCGATCCGTCGGCCTGCTTGGCGACCTTTCCGGTCTCGACGATCAGTTCCTCGCCGCCGACCTTGATCGATTCTTTCAAATATTTCTTCGTCATTTACTTTTTTTCCTCAAAAGACAAAGGCGGCCGGAGCCAAATCGTGAAGCTCCGCCGCCTTTAGAGTTTGCTACGCAATGTAGATGTCTCGTTATGGTTTTGTACAAAGCTGTCACGTGCAGCTGCCGCCTTGAATGATTCTTTCACATGCCGCCGGGGCCGAGTTTCACGACCCGGGCGGGAAAATTTGTTGCAATGGCCGGCAACGGCCGGCCCCCAAAAAACATGGCTTTCGGACGCCGAGGCCTAACGCCTAAGCCCGAGCTTCTGGATGATCTGGTGATACTGTTCGATCTCTTTGCTCTTCAGATAATCAAGAAGTTTACGCCTACGAGAGACCATCTTGAGCAGGCCGCGACGCGAATGGTTGTCCTTCTTGTGCGTCCGGAAGTGCTCGGTAAGCTCATTGATACGCTGCGTCAAAAGTGCGATCTGCACCTGTGGCGAGCCCGTATCGCTCCCGTGTGTCTTGTAATCCTCTACGATCTGTTCTTTTACTTGCTTTGCTGTTGCCATTTAATCTATCGGCTCAAAATAGCCTCTCCTTTAGTACGCAGTAACTCCGTTCATCAAAAACGGTAACCACGAATATTATGAACTTTCGAGGGCCTGGAGCCCTTTTGAGAACAAACTGAATTATCCGCTATCCGTTAATAATAATCAACTTATGCGTCAAATTCTTCCATGAACTTGGTCGAGAACTTGCCCGAGCGAAAACGCTCGTCCGCCATTATCTTGCGGTGAAGCGGGATGGTCGTTTTGATGCCTTCGACGACCATCATGTCGAGTGCCCGCTGCATACGGGCGATCGCGAGTTCGCGGGTCCGTGCATGGACGATGAGCTTAGCGATCATTGAATCGTAATAGGGCGGTACGGTGTAGCCCGGATAGGCGGCCGTATCGACGCGGACGCCGGGGCCGCCCGGAATGTTGAACGCGGTGATCTTGCCGGGGCTCGGCGTAAATGTCACCGGGTCTTCGGCATTGATCCGGCACTCGATCGAGTGCCCGACGATCTGCACATCGTCCTGCGAATAGTAAAGCTCCTCGCCGGCCGCGATGCGGATCTGGTTGCGGACAATGTCGGCGAGCGTGACCATCTCGGTCACCGGGTGCTCAACCTGGATCCGCGTGTTCATCTCCATGAAATAGAAGCTGCCGTCCTCATCAAGCAGAAACTCGAAGGTTCCGGCGCTCGAATAACCGATCTCACGGCAGGCCTTTACGGCGACCTCGCCCATACGATTGCGTGTCTCGGGGTCAATGGCAGGCGATGGAGCCTCCTCGAGGAGCTTTTGGTGCCTCCGCTGGATCGAGCACTCGCGTTCGCCGAGGTGGATCACATTGCCGAACTCATCGGCGAGCACCTGGATCTCAATATGCCGCGGCCGCTCGAGGTATCGCTCGATGTAAACCGCTCCGTTTTTGAAAGCAGCAAGTGCTTCGGACTGAGCCGTCTCAAGGCTGCCGTGAAGCTCGCTCTCCTGCCGGACGATACGCATTCCTCGGCCGCCGCCGCCGGCTGCTGCTTTAATGATAACGGGAAATCCGATCTCGCGGGCAAGACGTGCTGCTTCTTCGGTCGATTCGATCGGTTCGGGGCTCCCGGGAAGTATCGGCACGCCCGCGGCCTGCATCGTCCGCCGGGCCTCGACCTTATCGCCCATCATGGCGATGACCTCTGCCCGCGGGCCGATGAACTTGATGTTGCAGTCTTCGCAGATGGTGGCGAAGGTGGCGGATTCGGCTAGAAAACCGTAGCCCGGATGGATCGCGTCAACGTTCGTGATCTCTGCAGCACTGATGATGGCAGGGATATTTAGGTAGCTCTCGGCCGAAGGGTTACCGCCGACGCAGACCGCCTCATCGGCAAATTTTACGTGCAGGGCCTCGCGGTCCGCCACCGAATGGACGGCGACGGTCTTGATGCCCATCTCCTTGCAGGTCCAGATGATCCGGCAGGCGATCTCGCCGCGATTAGCGATCAGAATTTTGCGAATTTCTCTCATCGAAAATAGTAAATCGTGAATCGTCAATCGTAATCAGAGGCAAAATCCTTCGATTTACGATTCACGATTCACGATTTACCCGTTTTATTTCCTTATACCAAAGAGCGGCTGGCCGAACTCGACCGGATCGCCGTTCTCTATATAGACCTTGACGACCTCGCCTGAGGTTTCGGCCTGGATCTCATTCATCAGCTTCATCGCCTCGACGATGCAGACGACCGAATCCGGCGAGACCTTGCTTCCTTCGGAGACATACGGATCCTTGTCCGGGCCCGGTGCTCGATAGAACGTGCCGACGATCGGCGAAGTGATGATGTGCAGGCCCTCGTCCTCCGAGACGGCAGCGGATGCCTCGGTCTCAGCCGCCGGAGCGGCTTGCAGAACGGCTGGTGCGGCCGGCTGCGGAGCGGCAGCATAGACCGGAGCCGTCGCCTTGCTCAGGCGGACGCGGATGTTCTGGTTCTCGAACTCGAAATCGGTAAAGCCGTGCTCATTTACCAACTCGGCAAGCTCACGCAGCTCGCCCATGTTCAGCGAAGCCTCGTGGTTGTGGCGGCGCTGATGCTTGCGGCGGCGAGTACCTTCGTTTTTGGGCGTCTCGTCCGCTGCCTGTGCCGATGCAGTTTGTTCGCTCATAGGTTTCGCTCCTTGTGGGCGCTTTAGCCTTTGGCGGCAAGTTCACGGGGGTTGTCAACCAACTCGACCACTGCAAGCTCGGCATTATCGCCGGAACGGCGGCCGAGGCGGATGAGGCGCGTATAGCCGCCATTGCGGTCTTTGTAACGAACTCCGAGCTCATCGAATAGCCGCTTGAGCGCCTTAACGCCGGCCGTACGCTCGATCGGGTCTTTCGCCTCGCCCTTCTTACCGCGGAATCGGCTCTGCTCTTCCTTGAACTGCGAGTTGCCGGCGTGGAAAAAGCGGGCGGCCTGCCTGCGCAGATGCACCTCTTGAGCCGTTGAATCGGCGCCTTCAAGGTGATGTGCTTTGCGGGCGATGGTGATCGCTTTCTCGATGAAAGGTCGAAGCTCTTTCGCCTTCGGGACGGTGGTAATGATGTGTTCCTTGTCCGCATTGACGAGCGAGGTCGCCATATTGCGGAGCATCGACATGCGATGCTCGGTGGTTCGTCCCAATTTTCTGTGTGCCTTACGATGTCTCATATCCAAAACCAGGAAGTCGTGTAAATTCTTTTCTATCGAATCGCCCCGGGCTTCCTGGTCTTCCGGGGTCTGATCGGCTTCGGCTCGTTTATTCGAGGTCGCGGCCGCCGGTACCCGGGATCGGATTTCCCTGTTCGTCAAAGTCCATTCCAAAATCGAGGCCCATTCCGTGGAGCAGGTCCTTGATCTCGTTGAGCGACTTTTTGCCAAAATTCTTTGTATGGAGCATATCACGCTCCGACCGCTTGATCAGGTCGCGGATCGAGCGGATGTCCGCATTCTTGAGGCAGTTGTAAGAGCGGACCGAAAGCTCGAGCTCATCGACCGGCTTATCGAGCAGGTCGTTCCGCATCAGGGGCGGCCGGGCGATGTCCTCGTACTTATACTCTTCTTCCTCTTCCTCAAAATTGATGAAGATCGACATGTGGTCCTTGACGAGCTTTGCCGCAAGGCCGATCGAATCTTCAGGCTTGACCGAGCCATCGGTCCAGACCTCGATGATCAATTTGTCGAACTCGGTGTTCGAACCCTGGCGGGTCTTATCGACCGAATAATTGACCTTCTTGATCGGCGTATGGACCGAATCGATCGGGATATAACCGACCGAGAGGTCATCGTCGTTATTGAACTCAGCCGAAACGTAGCCGCGGCCACGCTTGAGCCGCATCTCGATATTGACCGTGCCCGAGCCGCTGATGGTGGCAATGTGGACGTCGGTTTCGAGAACATCGACATCTCCATCGTGGTCGATGTCGGCGCTTGTAATATTTCCCGGGCCTTTTTTGCTGATGGTCAGGGTCTTCGGGCCGCCGCCGCCGTGGAGCTTGAACGGGACCTGCTTGAGGTTAAGGATAACGTCGGTCGCATCTTCGACGACGCCCTTGATCGAGGAAAATTCATGCTCGACACCGTCGATCTTTACCGCAGTGATAGCGGCGCCTTCGATCGAGGAAAGAAGTGCCCGCCGGATCGAATTTCCGATCGTCGTACCGAAACCGCGTTCGAAAGGCTGCGCGTAGAACATGCCATATCGCTCGGTCAGGGTGTCGCTGTCGACATTGAGCCGGCTCGGCATTTGGAAATCTGTCCAATTATTGGTTTGTGTCATAGGTAGCCCTTTTTAAAATCAGCAACTTCGCCTCTCCGCGTCCCGTTTTGCCAAAGGGCCAAAACGGGCACGCGAAAAGAGCGAACAAATCGTCCTACTTACTGTACAGCTCAACGATCAACTGTTCGTTGATATTTGCATCAATATCCTGCCGCGTCGGCAACGACGCGATCGAGACGCTCAGATCTTTGCCCTCGGGAGCGATCCAACCCGGACGGCCGCGGCCGGCAGCGGTCTGCCATGCACCATCGACGTGAGCGTTCGTCTGGCTCTTATCTTTTACCGTGATCTGGTCGCCGACCTTCACCTGGAACGACGGGATATCGACCTTTCGGTCGTTAACAAAGATGTGCCCGTGGTTCACAAGCTGGCGTGCCTGACGCCGCGAGGTCGCAAAGCCCGAACGGTAAACGACGTTGTCGAGTCTCCGCTCAAGCATAAAGAGCAGGTTTTCGCCGGTAACGCCCTTCTGCCGAAGTGCTTTCTCGAAATAATTCCGGAACTGCTTTTCGAGGATGAAATAGATGCGTTTGACCTTTTGCTTTTCGCGAAGCTGCTGGCCGTAACCGGCGAGCATCTTGCGGCGGGCTCCGCCGTGCTGTCCCGGCGGGTTGGTTCCGCGCTTTTCGATAGCACATGAGGGCTTGAAACAACGGTCGCCCTTAAGAAATAATTTTCCACCTTCGCGGCGGCACAGCCGGCACACCGCATCTCTATATCTAGCCATTTATATTTTCTGCCTCCGATGTAATTCGGAAAAGTTTACAGGCCGATCGAGGCCCTTCTTCCTTTCGATAAAAACCTTAAAATTCCAGATTCCATATTCCAGATTCCAGATTCCAAATTAATTCGTGTTACGAATTTGGAATTTGGAATTCTTCGAATCAAACTCGCCGACGCTTCGGCGGGCGGCATCCGTTGTGCGGGATCGGCGTAGTGTCGCGGATCGCCGTAACGCGAATGCCTGCATTGTTGATCGCCCTAACGGCCGACTCGCGGCCGCCGCCCGGGCCTTTCACCCGAACCTCGGCTTCGCGCATTCCGGCTTCCATCGCCTTGCGGGCCGCCTCACCTGCCGCCTGCTGGGCGGCGAAGGGCGTGCCTTTACGCGAACCGCGGAATCCGCGGGCACCCGATGAACACTGGGCGATAAGATTACCCTGCGTATCGGTGATCGAGATCAGCGTGTTATTGAACGATGCCGAAACGTGAACGATCCCGACCGGGATATTCTTTCGCTCTTTTTTCTTAAAGGTCTTTTTACCTTTTTGTGGTGCTTTTGCCATTTAATTAAAGTGGACAATTGATAATGGACAACGGACAATCGCGGATTATCCATTATCAACTGTCAGCTATCAACTACTTCTTACCGGGTGCCTTCTTTTTCGCGACGGCGGCCTTACGCGGCCCCTTGCGAGTACGTGCATTGGTCGATGTGCGCTGGCCGCGAACCGGAAGGCCACGACGATGGCGAAGCCCGCGATAGCAGCCGATATCCATCAGCCGCTTGATGTCCATCTGGACACGCTTGCGGAGGTCGCCCTCGATGTTGCCGCCCTCGTCGAGGAGTGCACGGATCTTGTTAAGTTCATCCTCGGAAAGATCGCGGATCTTAGCATGAATGCTGATATCCGCTTTGCCGAGTATCTCGGTCGCGCGCGACTTGCCCACGCCGTAGATATACGTCAAACCGATCTGAGCCCTTTTATTGGGCGGTAGGTCTACACCTGCTACACGAGCCATATCTTATTTATCCTTGCCGCTGCTTGTGCTTTGGGTTATCGCAAATGACGCGCACAACGCCCTTGCGGTGAATTACTTTGCACTTATCGCAGATCTTTTTTACTGACGGACGCACTTTCATGATGCTTCTCCCTGCTATCTATATCGAACAAAATACCCTCGAAGGAAGAGCCTCAAACACGACGATCGTGCCCTCAAAAGCTTCCTGTTTCGACATGAATAGCGTCGACCAACTTCCTGCGAGTTGGACAAACTCCTAATAATAACCGCCTTGACCTTTTATTTCAAGTCAGGCTGACGCACTTTCGGCCTTCTTTTCCGCAAGTTCTTTCTTCTGCTCGCAGGTGAGCGTCAAGATCTCGGGCCCTTCGGGCAAAACGGCGATCGTGTGCTCACAATGGGCCGATAGCTTTCCATCGAGCGTTACAACGGTCCAGCCGTCGTCAAGCGTCTTCGTCTCAGCCGTACCCAGATTGAGCATTGGCTCGAGGGCAAAGCAATAGCCCGCACGGATCTTTTCTTTCGTCCCGGCACGGCCGTAATTCGGAATCTGCGGTGCTTCGTGCATTCGGCGGCCAATTCCGTGGCCGGTATAGTCGCGGACGATGCCGTAGCCAAACTGCTCGGCATGCGATTGAACGGCATGCCCGATATCGCCGATCCGCTTGTTCGGCCGGCACTGTTCGATCGCGAGTGCCAAGCACTCTTCAGTAACCTTGATCAACTTCCGGGCCTCGTCACTGATCTCGCCGACCGGTATGGTCGTTGCCGTATCGCCGACGAACCCATCGAGCGTGCAGGCCATATCGACCGAGAGAATATCGCCCTCTTTAAGCGGCGTTTCGGTCGAGAAACCATGGACGATCTGTTCATTGACCGACGCGCAAATGGCGAACGGGAACGGCGTCATCCCACGCGGCTTGTAACCGATAAAGGTCGGGATCGCTCCGGCATCGCGCATCATCTTTTCGGCCGTGGCGTTCATCTCCATGGTGGTGACGCCCGGGGCGACCATCGCACGCAAGGTCTCGCGGACCGTGGCGATCAACTCGCCAACGGCACGCATCTTTTCGAGATCCTTTTGCGATTTCGCGATTATCATTCTTTTGCCGAAAAATGCGGCCGAGGCCGCGCTCAAAACTCCGCCGACTTTGGAATTTCTTATTCTCACGTAATTAGTAATTGATAATTACTAATCCTAGACGAGCTTCTCGAGCTCTGCGTAAATGTCCTCGAGGCTGCCGGTGCCGCTGACCTTTTTGAGCCGGCCCGAGTTTTCGTAATACTCGATCAGCGGCTTTGTCAGGTCGTCATAGGTTGCGAGACGAGTTCCGACGCTCTCTTCATTGTCATCGGCCCTATGCGTCAGCTCCGTTTCCGGGTGCAGATCGCAGCGGCCAACGACCTTCGGCGGCTTTGAATAAACGTTGTAGATCTCACCGCAAACCGGGCACGAACGCCGTCCGGTCAGCCGCCGCATCAATTCCTCGCGCGGGACATCGACCTCGAAAGCACTAATTTCAAAACCCTGATCTTTCGCGAGCCCCTCGAGCTGCTCGGCCTGAACGGCCGTCCGCGGATAGCCATCGAGGATATAGCCGCCACGGCAGTCGTCTCGCGAGGTGCGGTCCTGGACCATCCGGAACGTAACGTCATCCGGAACGAGCGTACCCGAGGCCATTATTTCCTGTACTTCGCGGGCGAGCGGCGTATCGAGCGTTTTCATCTCGCGGAACATATCTCCGGTCGAGATCTGCGGAATGCCCTTTCGCTCTTCCAGAAGCCTGGCCTGAGTTCCCTTGCCAGCTCCCGGTGCTCCGATAAGTACGACGATCTTGTTCATCACTTTAATAGAACCGGAGAAAAGGAGAAGAGGAGTTGAGGAGAAATCCGCGGCGTCGGCGCTCTCCCTTTCTCCTCTTCTCTCCCACTCTGTTTCTAGTTGCGGCGTCCGCGAAGCCGCGATCCGGCCCCGAGGAAGCCCTCGTAGTTCCGCATCACGAGTTGAGCCTCGATCTGTGCGGCCGTATCCATCGCAACGCCGACCAAAATGAGCAAGGACGTTCCGCCGAAAAAGAACTGGTAGCCCATCCCGACCGGTATCCAACTAAGCCCCGGCGTTGCGGTCAAAAATGCATCCAGGCTATCGCCGATGAACGGCAGCCGGGCAACGCGAAATCCGCTAAGCAGGACCTGCGGAACGAATGCGACGAGAGCAAGGTAGATCGCTCCGACGGTCGTCAGCCGCGTCAAAATGCCGTTAAGGTATTCAGCCGTCGGTGCTCCGGGCCGGATGCCGGGAATGAACCCGCCATGCTTTCGGAGGTTGTCAGAGACATCATCGACGTTGAAGATGATCGTGATGTAAAAGAAGGTAAAGATCACGATCAACGAGATGAATACCAGCTCATACCAAGGATCGCCGCCATGGAACTGCGCCATGAACTGAACGATCTGTGACCACGTTGAGGTCTGGTCGTTCGGGTCCGCCGGAAATGCGCTGATCACGGTCTGCGGCATTGCCAAAACCGATGATGCGAAGATCACCGGGATGACACCGCCCATATTTATCTTGAGCGGAAGGCTTGTCTCTTGCCCGCGGAAAGTCTGGTTGCCGACCTTGCGGCTGGCGTAGCTGATGGCGATCTTTCTTCGCGCCGATTCAACGTAAACGATGACGGCGATTATCGCGATCATTACGGCGACGAGGAAGATGACGCCGAGCGTCTGAAGCGGGTCGCCTGCCCGGATGCGTTCTGAAACTTGAATCACTGCACTTGGCAGACCAATAACGATACCGGCGAAGATAAGCAGCGAAATGCCGTTGCCGACGCCGCGTTCGGTGATCTGCTCACCGAGCCACATCACGAAGATGGTCCCGGTCGTCAGCGTGACGACGATCATCAGCGTTGCCGGCCAGGTATTCTCAATGATGCCGCTCCGCGAAAGCCAGGTGGCGACGAAGAACGTCTGCAGCAAACAGAGGACCAACGTAAGGTAACGGGTGTATTGATTCAGCTTTTGACGGCCGACCTCGCCCTCTTCCTGGATCTTTTTAACGGCCGGCGAGAGCACCGGCATTAGCTGCATGATGATCGACGCCGTGATATACGGCATCACACCAAGGGCGAAAACCGAGATTGTGCGAAAGTTTCCGCCCGAGAAGAGGTCGAGAACGCCGAGCAGAGTATTGGCGATCTCGCCCCACATCTGCTCAAGCCTTACTTTATCGATACCCGGCGCCGAAACATGAGCCCCGAGCCTATAAATGGCAAGCAGACCAAGCGTAAAAAAGATACGCTTTCTCAGCTCGGGAATGCTGAACATGTTCTGTATGGCGCTTAGAAACTTCTCCATATAATTCAGTGGCCAGTGCTGAGTGGCCGGTGGTCAGTATCAAGATCGGCGGATGCGGCGACCAATTCTGGCAGCCGATCACTGATCACTAAGCTTCTGCTGCAGCGGCCTTTCGGATCTCTTCGGCGGTACCGCCTGCCTTTTCGATCTTGTCCTTCGCGGTCTTAGTGAACCGGTGAGCAAAGATCTTGAGCGATTTCGTGATGTCGCCGGTGCCGAGGATGACCACGTCGTGCTTTGCTTTTTTGATCAGGCCGCGCTCATGAAGAAGTTCCGGCGTGACCTCATCGCCTTCGTTGAAGCTCGCCTCGATCTTGGCAAGGCTGATCTCAAGCCACTTCTTTTTGAAGATGTTGGTGAAACCGCGCTTCGGCAAGCGGCGTTGGAGCGGCATCTGCCCGCCTTCAAAGCCGGGGCGGCTGCTATAGCCCGATCGCGACTTCTGGCCCTTATGGCCACGGCCGGCGGTCTTTCCGAGCCCCGATCCGGGGCCGCGGCCGACCCGCTTCTTTTTATGGGTCGAGCCCGGTGCCGGCTTAAGATTATTTAGTGATAATGCCATTTTCGTTTCCTCTTTCGCGTTCTGAATGTCTTTCAGACACTAAAGACGCGGATACTCGCTTTTTGCCCTTATTAAAGAGCTTACGAGTCTCCGCGAGATATCTCAAGTTAATCAACGATACGGAGAAGGTGCGGGACCTTTTTGACGATGCCGCGCATCGACGGAGTATCTTCCCGCTCGACCGTCTGGTTCAGCTTTGTGATGCCAAGCGCCCGGACCACGTCCTTTTGCTTCTTGGCATAGCCGATCGAGCTCCGGTAATACTGGATCCGGATCGTGCCGTCCGTTTTATTTTCTTCTTTCTTTGCCATGACAGTTAGTTTACTGAGTTTCAGAGTTGTTGAGTTTCAGAGTTGAGCAAGCCGAACTCGGGCCTCCTCTGCAACTCAAAAACTCTGCAACTCGCTACTTTAAACAAGCTCTTCGACCTGCTTGCCGCGGAGCCGAGCGACCTCCATCGGGTCCTTCATTCGCGAAAGTCCGTTAAAGGTGGCACGCACTACGTTGTGCGGATTGCTCGATCCGAGGATCTTTGTGCGAACATTGTGGACACCAAGGGCCTGCATAACGAGGCGGACAGCTCCGCCAGCGATCACGCCGGTTCCCTCGGCTGCGGGCTTGAGGAGTACACGGCCCGCTCCAAATTCACCGATCAGCTCGTGCGGCAGCGTTCCTTCGATAAGCGGAACGCGGATCAGGCTGTTCTTTGCAGCTTCGACCGCTTTCTTGATCGCGTTCGGAACTTCCTTCGCCTTGCCCGTGCCGAATCCGACGTGGCCGGACTCATCACCTACGATGACGAGCGCCGCGAACGACATGTTCTTACCGCCCTTTACGACCTTAGTAACTCGATTGATCTGAACGAGGAAATCCTTGAGGATCAGCCCGTTCGGAGAAATTCTCTGGTTATTCATCATTCTTCTCGCCTTCGGCTGAGTCGCCGGCCGCGGCCGCCTTTGCAGCCTCTTCCTTATTCAATCCGTTGGCACGCGTGGCATCGATCAGGGCCTTGACGCGTCCGTGGTAAACATATCCGCCGCGGTCGAAAACGACATTCGAGACACCGGCAGCCACCGCCCTTTCGGCGATCGCTTTACCGACCCGGGTCGCAGCTTCGATGTTGCCGCCGGTCGAACCGGCCAGGTCCTTTTCGTTGGTCGAAGCACTCGCGATGGTGCGGCCGCTGTCGTCATCGATGACCTGAGCATAAATATGGTTCACGCTCCGGAACACCGCGAGGCGGGGACGCTCTGCCGTTCCGCGAACTTTCTTGCGGATGCGGGTGTGAACACCGCGTCGGATATCTGCTCTGCTTTTCTGTGCCATAATCTTAGTTGTTTGTGAATCGTAAATCGTAAATGGTTCGCACTATTTACTATTCACGATTCACGATTTACTACTTACCTGTTTTGCCCGGCTTCAGCCTGTAATACTTATCGGCGTAGCGAACGCCCTTGCCCTTATAGGCATCGGGTTTGCGGAGCCGGTTGAGTTCGGCAGCGACCTGCCCGAGCATCTGTTTATCGATGCCGCTCAGCGTCAGTGTAAGCTGATACTGGTTGATCGAAGCCTTTGTATTTACGCGTTCGGCCGTGGCATCGATGCCATCCGGAAGCGAATACACGACCGGGTGCGAATAGCCGAGCGAGAAGTTGATCTTCCGGCCCTGGACATCCGCCTTATAGCCGACGCCGACGAGATCCATCTGCTTCGTAAAGCCTTCGGTAACGCCGACGACGGCGTTATTGGCAAGCGCCCGGGCGAGCCCGTGGAACGCACGCTGGTCATTGCTTTCGCGCTCGGCGACGAGCGTGCCGTCTTCCTGCTTAAAGGTAATGCCCTTCGGGATCGGCGCGGTTAGCTTTCCCTTCGGCCCTTTCACCTCAAGCTGGCCTTCCTTGATCTCGACCGTAACTCCTGACGGGATCGTGATCGGTTTTTTTCCTACTCGTGACATATATTTATTGGACTGTGTGGCCGGCCGCTCGTGGCGCCGCCATTCATCCCTTGAGCAGCTCAATGGCCGCTCGTTTCACTAATAAACTTCAGCGAGGATCTCGCCTCCGACCTTTTCGCTACGGGCGCGTTTGCCGCTCATCAACCCACGCGAAGTGGAGATGATGTTGATGCCATAACCGCCGAGCACCTTCGGGATATCGCCGGCACCGACGTAAACGCGGCGGCCCGGCGTTGAGACACGCGAAAGATGCGTGATCGACGAAGTGCCCTTTGTATCGTAACGAAGGAATATACGGATCACATATTTCGTGCCTTCGCCCTTCGTCGTGAAATTGTTGATATAACCTTCCTCTTTGAGGATACGGGCAACTTCGAGCTTTAACTTCGAGCCCGGGATGTCAACGCGGTTATGGTTGGCCGCGATGGCATTGCGGACTCGGGTAAGCATATCGGCTATTGGATCGGTCATTCTTAACTCCGTTCTCTTTCGTTCACCCGGCACATACGGCCGGAACTTTGATCTTTTCTACCAGCTTGACTTGACCACGCCAGGGATCTGTCCCTCACGGGCAAGGTCACGCAGAGCAACACGCGAGACGCCAAACTTCCGCAGGAATCCGCGGGGTCGGCCCGTCTGCGAACAGCGGTTGCGCACCCGGACGGGGCTCGCATCACGCGGCATCTTTTGCAGCAGAACCACGGCCGCATCGACCTGCTCGGGCGTCGACTTCGGATCATTGATGATCCGCTTTGCATCGGCACGACGATCGGCCCAAAGGGCGACGCGACGCTTCCGCTTTTCGTTCATTACGACTTTACTGATCTTTGCCATATAAAAAATTGATAGATGATAATTGAGAATTGAGAAACGTCTGTTTACTAATTCTCATTTATCAATTCTCATCTCTCCATTACTGCCTGAACGGCATTCCCATCATCTTGAGCAGCGACCTTGCCTGCTCGTCGTTGCCTGCGGTCGTGACGATCGAGATATTCATTCCTCGCGTCTTATCGACCTTGTTGAAATCGATCTCGGGGAAAATAAGCTGTTCGCGAACACCGAGCGTGTAGTTGCCGCGGCCATCGAACGCCTTTCCTGAGATACCGCGAAAGTCGCGGACACGCGGAAGTGCTACCGAGATCAGGCGATCGAGGAACTCGTACATCCGGTCGCCGCGAAGCGTAACCATCGTTCCGATATTCATTCCCTGCCGGAGCTTGAAAGCTGCGATCGACTTCTTCGCCTTGGTGACCACGGGCTTTTGGCCGGTGATCGTTTTCAGCTCTTCAGCCGCTACGTCAAGGATCTTGGCGTTCGCACTTGCTTCGCCGAGGCCCATGTTGACGACGATCTTTTCGATCTTCGGGATCGCCATCGGGTTCTCGATGCCAAATTCTTTGGCGAGAGCCGGTGCGATCTCTTTTCTGTACTTATCTTTAAGTCTTGCCATTGCCTGATATTTCCTTGTTTGGGACCCGCCGCTCAGGCGTTACCAAACATCAAACCGCCTATTCGGCTGCTTCTTCTTCCTCGGTCTTGTCCTTCTTGACCTCTTTCTTGCCGAAGACGTTGGGTTCCGGGATCACCTTGCCGCTCTTTGCGACGCGGACCCGCTTGCCATCACGCTCTTCGATCTTGATCCTGGTCGGCTTTCCGGTCTCGGGATCAATTGCAGCCACGTTCGAAAGATCGACCCAAGCTTCCTGCTCGATGATGCCGCCCTGCTGGTTCATCTGCGGGACCGGTTTGCGGTGACGCTTGACGAGCATTGCACCTTCGACCTTGACCTTGCCGCGGCGGGCATCGACTGCGATAACGCGGCCGCGAAACGGCTGCCGCTTTCCTGCGCTGTCGTAGCGGTTAAACTCTTTGCCGGCGATGAAGACCACCTGGTCGCCACGCTTGATCCTGCTTTTAACGGTACCTGTTCTTTCCGGTTTCATCTCTATATCACCTCCGGAGCGAGGCTGACGATCTTCATGAAGTTCTTTTCACGAAGCTCGCGGGCTACGGGGCCGAAAACACGCGTGCCGACCGGGCTCCCGTCATCCTTGATAAGCACGGCCGCATTCTCATCGAAGCGGATGTAGGTTCCATCTTTGCGGCGAACCTCTTTTCGCGTGCGGACGATCACCGCGTTGTAAACTTTACCCTTCTTTGCCGTGCCATCCGGTGAAGCTTCTTTGACGGTGACCTTGATCTTGTCGCCGAGGCGGGCGATCTTTGAGGTCGAACCGCCGATCGGGGCGATCATCTCGACCCGCTTGGCTCCCGAATTGTCTGCGACCGTCAAAGAGGTCTGCATCTGAATCATAACTTTTCTCCAGTGAGCTGTGAGCTGTTAGCCGTGAGCTGTGAGCTGTTCTTCCTGTCTGCTCACCGCTTACTGCTTACCGCTCACTTTTAGATCTCGGCCTTTTGAATGATCTCAACAACGCGCCAGCGCTTGCGTGCCGAAAGCGGTCGGGTCTCAACGATCCGGACCTTATCGCCTATCTTGGCTCCGAAATCGTCGTGGGCCATAAACTTCTTACGCTTGCGAATGTACTTGCGATAGATCGGGTGCTTGACGAGCCGGTCCACACGAACGACGACCGTTTTGGTCATCTTGTCCGAGGAAACGACGCCGATCTTTTCAGCACGCTTGTGCACGCGTTCGACCTTGGCGGTGTCATCGCCGGCCGGAGCTTTCGGCTCAGCCGCAATGCTTTCCGCCGGAGCTTCGATCGGCGCAGCTTCAGCGGTTTCCGCGGCTTCCGCCGAGGCGTCGGCGGCATCTTCTGCCGCGGGCTCTTCCATCGCCGCCGTCTCTTCCGTCGGTTCTACCGCGTCTTCGATCTCTTCTGTATTCTTGTTAGCCATTTCTTCTTCTCGGCGTAATTATGCCTCTGCCGTTTTTGCCCCTTTTGACCTTTCCGCGATCATTGTGTGAACGCGGGCAAGCGTACGCTTCTCTCGCCGGATGTCGCTGATGGTCTCACCAACGCCGAGCGATTTGCGAAACTTGAGGCGAAAAAGCGATTCCTTAAGGGCATCTGCCTGATCGTTCAATTCTTCGAGAGTCATTTCCCGAAGCTGGTCCAACTGTTCTTTCCGCTTCATTTCTAGACGATGCCTCCTTCGAGGTCAGCTCGGGTGACGAACTTCGTCTTCACCGGAAGCTTCTGTGCGGCAAGCTGCATCGCCTCGCGGGCGAGAGCTTCCGGAACACCCTGGATCTCATAAAGGATACGTCCGGGCCGCACGACCGCGACCCAATGGTCCGGTGCTCCTTTACCTTTACCCATACGCGTTTCGGCCGGCTTTTTGGTGACCGGTTTGTCCGGGAACATCCGGATCCAGATCTTTCCGCCGCGCTTTACGTGACGCGTCATCGCGATACGTGCCGCTTCGATTTGTCGATCGGTGATCCAGCCGGCCTCGAGGGTGCGGAGCCCGAAATCCCCGAAATCGAGGTTATCGCCGCGGGTTGCTTTACCGCGGTTCCGGCCCTTTTGGACCCGCCTGAACTTGACCTTTTTCGGCATCAACATAAATTCTTCTCCAGTTGGCGGTGGTCAGTGGCCAGTGACCAGCAAACCCAAACCGCTCCCATCTACTCGATATTCTTTCTGACCACTGGCCACCGGCCGCTGATCACTAACGATTCCGGTCGTCGCGACGGGGACGCCGGTCGCCTCGGCCACGCATTCCCGGATTTCCGCGGACCTCATTGATCGGGTCGGTCGTAGTACCGCGGGCCATCGAGGCATTTGCATCGAGGATATCGCCGCGATAGATCCAAACCTTTACACCGATAACGCCGAAGGTCGTGTGAGCCTCGGCAAAACCGAAGTCAATATCCGCACGCAGCGTGTGCAGCGGCAAGCGGCCATCGAGTGACCATTCGGTCCGGGCGATCTCAGCTCCATTGAGCCGGCCCGAGACCATAACCTTGATTCCCTGGGCACCAAAGCGGATGGATTCTTCCATCGTCTTTTTCATCGCACGGCGAAAAGCAATTCGCTTTTCAAGCTGCTGAGCGATCTTTTCGGCCTGAAGTTGGGCGTTGAGCTCGGGATGCTTGATCTCGAGGATCGAAAGCTCGACCTCTTTGCCCGTCTTCCGCATGAGGCCCTCCTTAAGAGCTTCGATCTCGGCACCCTTGCGGCCGATGATGATTCCCGGACGCGATGTGTAGATGACGATGCGGATCTTGGCGGCGGCACGCTCGATGTCGATGTGCGAAACGCCGGCACCGGTAAACTTCTTTTTGAGTTCCCGCTTGAGCTTAAGGTCTTCGGCAAGAAAGGCCGCAAAGTCCTGCTTAGTGAACCAATGCGAGTGCCAATCCTTGTTGTACCCGACCCTAAAACCGTATGGATGAACTTTCTGTCCCATAATTCAGATCTCTACTTGGTCTCGGCCTCCGCGTCTTTTTCGGCGGTGCCTTCAGCGGTCTCATTTTCCACAGCAGCCGGTGCAGCTTCTTCCGAAGCCTCGGCGGTCACAACCTCATCGGTCGTTGCCTCTACCGTTTCCTCTGCGGCCGGTGCCGTCTCAATGGTTTCTTCGACTGCCGGTGCGGTCTCAAGCGTCTCCTCAGCGGGAGCTGCGGTTTCCGTCACCTCGTCCTTCTTTGCCTTCGGAGCGTCTTTCTTGGCTGCCTTTTTCGGCTCGGCCTTTTTCGCTTCGATACGCTTTGCCTTCGCCGCTTCTGCCTTGAGTTCCTTCTCGGTCTTCGGCTTCTCGTCCGACGTCACCTCGATGGTGATGTGGCAATAGTGCCGCTGTTCGCGATAGGCACGGCCCTGCGGAGCGGGACGCACGCGGCGCCGATTCTTGGTCGGGCCCATATCAACGAAACATGCCCTGACCCAGAGATCATCGGGATCGATCGCGATGTTCATCTGCTCTGCGTTGTACGTCGCGTTCGCGATGGCCGAATTGAGGCACTTTGCGATCGGATCGGCGGCACGCTTTTGCGTGAACTTGAGGATCGAAAGGGCCCGCGAAACGTTCTGTCCGCGGATCAGATCGATGACAAGCCTCGCCTTCCGCGGCGAACCTTTCAGATATTTTGTCTTTGCTATCGCTTCCATATTCTTGTTGTGAGCTGTGAGCAGCTAGCTGCGAGCAGATATTTCTTTTACTGCTGACCGCTTACTGCTAACCGCTTACCTTCTCTTCGATGCCTTCTCCGCCTTGGTTCCCGGGTGGCCCTTGTAGGTCCGCGTCGGGGAAAACTCGCCAAGCTTGTGTCCGACCATGTTTTCCGTAACAAAGACCGGTATGTGCCGTTTGCCGTTGTGGACGCCGAATGTCAGGCCGACCATGTCAGGCGAGATCGTCGAGCGTCGCGACCAGGTCTTGATCGCCGGCGGCTTCTTGCCGCTTTCGATGATGCGGCCAACCGTCTTCTGGATACTAAGGTCGATGAACGGCCCTTTTTTTAGTGAACGTGGCATATTCTTTCGTTTGGAGTTCCGCCTTTAGGCGGCCTCCTGAACTAGGAGCCAGCTAAAGCTGGTACTCCAAACTATTTCCTTCTTCGATCCTTCACGATCATGTTCGAGGTCCGCTTGTTACGGCGGGTCTTGTAACCGCGGGTCGGTTGTCCCCACGGGGTTACCGGGTGACGTCCGCCTGAGGTCTTGCCCTCACCACCACCGTGCGGGTGATCGACCGGGTTCATCGCGACTCCGCGAACCTTCGGACGCTTGCCCATCCAGCGGCTTCGGCCTGCTTTACCAAGCGAAACATTCTCGTGTTCGGTGTTGCCCACCTGGCCGACGGTCGCCATACAGACGACCGGGACGCGGCGAACTTCGCCCGAAGGCATACGAAGCTGTGCAAAATCGCCTTCCTTCGCAATGATCTGTGCAAATCCGCCAGCCGAGCGAACCATCTGGCCGCCCTTTCCAGGCCGCATCTCGATGTTGTGCACCTCGGTGCCGAGCGGGATATTCTTGATCGGCAACGCGTTTCCGGGCAGGATGTCGGCCTCTGCACCACTAAGGATCGTAGCACCGACCTTTAATCCGACCGGCGAAATGATGTATCGCTTCTCGCCGTCAAGATACGCGATCAGCGCGATGTGGGCCGAGCGGTTCGGATCGTACTCGATCTGAGCGACGCGGCCGGGAATGCCGGTCTTGTCACGCTTGAAATCGATGACGCGATAGAACCGCTTGTGGCCGCCTCCGCGGCGGCGGATCGTTATGCGGCCATCGTTGTTACGGCCGGAGATCCGCTTTTTAGGCTCAAGCAGCGATTTCTCGGGTGCTGCTCCCGGCGTCAATTCATCGCGGGTCAGATAGGTCTGATACCGCCTCGCCGGTGATGTCGGTTTTAATCTCTTGATTCCCATAATTCAGTTGTCAGTTGTCAGTCGTCGGTTGTCAGCATCTCTGCTGCTGACCGCTTACTGCTCACACTTAAATAGCTTCTGCGTAATCGACCATCGGTTCGCCCTTACGGAGCGTAACGTACGCCTTTTTCCAGTTCGGTCGGCGGCCTTCCTGCCTGCCGCGGCGTTTCATTTTGCCTTCGTAGCTGACGGTCCGGACGGCTGCGACCTTCACATTGAAGATCTCTTCGATCGCTTTCTTGATCTCGATCTTGTTGGCCTTGGTGTCAACCCGGAAGGTGAGCACCTGGCCCTGCTTCCGGTCTTCGGCATCGGTCGAATCCTCTTTGAGGATCACGCTCTTTTCGGTGACGACCGGCGACCTTAAAATGTCCCAAACAGTTTTGTTACTCATTGTCAGTCGCCTCCTCTACCTTTTCTTCGGTCTTCTTCGCACGCGTTTTCTTTGCCTTCGGCTCAGCGGCGGCGATCTCTATCTTCTCGCTTCCCGGCGAGAGCAGGTTCGCGAGCTCTTCGGCTGCGGCCTTCGATATCAGCACCTTTTCGTGGTAGATGATGTCGTAGATATTCAGCCCGAAGCTGTTCGTCACCTTGGTCTTCGGCACATTCCGCGAGGAAAGTATGAGATTCACGTTATCGAGCGAATCGACGATCAGCGTCTTTGCTCCGTCGATCTTCTCGTGAATGCTCAACGTCTCGATCGCGGAGATGAAGTCTTTGGTCTTGGCGGCACCGAAGCTGAACTCATCGATAACGATCAGATTGCCTTCGCGAAGCCTTTCCGAAAGTGCAGAGCGAAGTGCGCCCTGCCGCATTTTCTTCGGAAGGTCGTAAGACCAATCTCGCGGCTGAGGCCCGTGGACGTTACCGCCGCCTTTCCAAAGCGGCGAGCGAAGCGACGCGATACGTGCCCGGCCGGTGCCTTTCTGTTTCCAGAGCTTGCGGCCCGAACCCGAAACGTTTCCGCGAGTTTTCGTCGCCGACGTTCCCTGGCGGCCATTCGCCTGGTAATTGCGGACCGCGGCGTGGACCAGAGATTCGTTGTACTCCGCGCCAAACACAGTGTCCGGCAGCGTGACCTCGCCAACTTCCTTATTCTTCAAATTGCGAACCGTTACGGTAGGCATAATTCTCACTCCGTTTCAGTCTAGGAAGTCTTGAATGTCTTGGAAGTCTAGGAAGAACCCTTCGACCTCGCGACATCAAAACCAACTAAACTATCAAACAATCCCTGACTTCCTAGACATCCTAGACTTTCCAGACTGTCAAGACTTCTTAACAATAACAACGCTTCCGTTCGCTCCGGGTACCGCACCGCGGACCATGAGCAGATTGTTCTCGGCATCGACCTTTGCGACGGTCAGACCTTTGATGGTCACCCGTTCGTCGCCCATGTGTCCCGAGGATTTCGTCCCCTTAATGACACGCGACGGGTAGGCCGACTGGCCGATCGAACCCGGTTTGCGGACGTTCATCGAACCGTGCGACTCCGGGCCGCGGGAAAAGCCGTGACGCTTGATGGTGCCGGCAAAGCCTTTACCTTTCGAGCGGCCGACCACTTCGATCTTGTCGCCATCAGCGAAGACATCGACCTTGATCTGGTCGCCGACCGTAGCCTCAGGCTCTTCCGTAAGACGGAGCTCCTTGAGGATGCGGGTCGGGGGCACACCGCCGCCGGTCTTTTCAAAGTGGCCGCGGAGGGGCTTGGTCACCCTCTTGAGCCGGATCGGATTATCTTCGACCAGCCCGAGCTGAACCGCGTTATAGCCATCCTTTCCGGCAACGCTCTTCGTCTGAACAACGACACAAGGGCCTGCCTTGATGACAGTGACCGGGGTCACCGTGCCATCCTCGGCAAAGAGCTGCGTCATTCCGACCTTTCTTCCAATGATTCCACTGATCATAATCACAGTTCCCAGAGTTGCAGAGTTTGTCGAGTTGCAGAGTTAGCAGAAACAACTCTGCAACTCCGTAACTCTATAACTCGGCCAACTAGTTCTTACCAAAGGCCTTGATCTCAACGTCCACACCGGCCGGGAGATCAAGCCGCATCAATGCATCGACCGTCTCGGCCGTCGGGTCGAGGATGTCCATCAGCCGCTTGTGCGTACGGATCTCGAACTGCTCACGCGACTTCTTATCGACGTGCGGCGAGCGAAGCACGGTCCATTTGTTCTTGACCGTCGGAAGCGGGATCGGGCCGGCGAGCCGGGCTCCGGTACGCTTGACCGTCTCGACGATGTTCTTGGTCGATTCGTCAAGAACGCGATGGTCGTAAGCTTTGAGCTTGATGCGAATTTTTTCGTTCAACATAAAATTCAGCGAGCGGTGAGCTGTACGCAGTGAGCAGACCGATCTGCTCACTGCTTACTGCTGACTGCTATCTTATTCAACGATCTCCGAGACGGTTCCGGCACCTACTGTGCGGCCGCCTTCGCGGATAGCGAAG